>Ga0209717_1000568_pt1 | contig 44741 bp, 32 predicted proteins | sample AD_UKC048_MetaG_FD_184418 | JGI IMG/M metagenome (GOLD analysis project Ga0209717, IMG submission 184418) | Active sludge microbial communities of municipal wastewater-treating anaerobic digesters from USA - AD_UKC048_MetaG (SPAdes) (version 2) | ecosystem: Engineered > Bioreactor > Anaerobic >...
GACATATTTCTGAAAATATCGGACGAACCGCTGGACGTGCTTTTCTGCATCGGCCTGGTTACCCAACCGGCCTGCGGCGGCATCGACGTTTTTATCGGAACGGTACGGGATGCTACCAAAGGCAAACATGTGCTCCGGCTTGAATTCGAAGCCTACGAAGCCATGGCAATCCGCGAAATGCGTCGCATTGCCGAAACGGCTTTTGAAAAATGGCCGGTACAGGCGCTGGCTATCCACCACCGGACGGGCGTGCTACACCCCGGCGACATTGCGGTCATTATCGCCGTATCGGCCGCACACCGGGATGCCGCGTTCGATGCGTGCCGGTTTGCCATCGATACGTTGAAACAGACTGTGCCGATCTGGAAAAAAGAGGTGTTCGAGGACGGGGAGGTTTGGGTGGCGGCGCACCCGTGAGAGAAGTGAGAGGGTGAGAAGTGAGAAGTGAGAGAGGCTTCGCTCTTGGGAGGGGTTTTGATTTTTGGGGAAATGGCTTCTCCGAAGCCGGTGGTAATGCTGGGGATCTCTCATTTTATTTCAACACCGCTTCCAAGCCTGCCACAAACACCAGCACGGCCGTCCAGCGGCGAATCAAAACAGGATTGAAACGACCGGCGCTGACGCGCGATCCCAGTTGCCCGCCCACCAGAACGGCAGCGCCGAGCAGCGTGATACGGCTCCAGTTTATTCCCGGGGGCAAGTGGGAAAGTTGACCTGCAATACCTGAAATGGAGTTGACCAGAATAAAAACACTGGCAGTAGCGGCAATTTTGCGGGCCGTATCCCACCGAAAAAAATGCAGCACCGGCGAAAGAAAAATACCGCCGCCGATACCGACCATACCGGACAGCCAGCCGATAGCGCCGCCCAGGAACCCGTCGCGAACGGGCTGCGGTTTCGATTCCAGGTTTTCCTCCCTGCGCTGGGGCTGAAACCACAACAGCGCGGCCGCCAGCAGCAGACTGGCGCCCAGCAAATGAAAAAACGTTTCCTGGCTGATGCGCATTTTAGCGCCCAGATAAGCCGCCGGCACGCTCACGGCCACCAGGGGCAGGATTTTCCGAAAATCGACTTGCCTGTTTTGGAAAAAAATCAGCGTACCGCCACCCACCACAATGATGTTGCAGATCAGTGCAGCCAGCCGCATTTCCTGAAACGGAATGGCTGCCAGCGCCAGCAGGGCCAGGTAACTCGAACCGCCGCCGAAGCCGACGGAAGCGTAGACGAATGCAATTGCGGCAAAGAGGATCGGAAGCAGCCAGTCTGGAATCATCCGGAAAAAGGAGGGTTGTCGTGTTTGAATGGGTGTATTGCAGTCACCCGGTGCTTACTTGCCCAAAAACGCCCGGATAATGGCAAATTCCTTTTCCGGTTCTTCCACCTGCGGATTGTGGCCGCTGAATTCGAACATTTCAAACTGTGCCTGCGGGCAGTAGGTTTTGTATTTGACCATCATCCAGGGCACCGCTACCCGGTCGTATCGGCCGGCTACGATCAGAATGGGCATTTTCAGGGATTTTAGCTGCTGGCGGAAGTCGAAATTGCCGATATCGCTGCCCACGATAAAATCTCCGTCCTTGCCCACCATCTGGTAATACAACGCCGAATTAAAAGAGTTGGGATAGGGTTTGCGTCTTTTCCCTCTGAAATTAGCCGGGTTGTAGGCGTACAAAAAACCGTAGGGTACCCGGCCGTAAATCTCCTGGTGAATCGGGTCGCTCGAAATCGCCCCGGCTTCCCTTACTTTCATCAGCGTGTCCCACACTTCCGGGTAATTGGTCATGATTTCGTGGTTCGAATTGTCGTCGTTGGCCTGCCACATCACAAAACTGTGGAAGGTGTTGGCGAGAATCAGGTGCTTCACGCGCTCCGGATATTTGATGGCATATCCCTGCGCGACGAGGCCGCCGTAGGAATGCCCCAGCACGTTGATGCTGGAAAAGCCCATGGCCTTGCGCAGGCCCTCCAGATCTTCGATATCGCGTTCGAGGGTGTATTGCCGCACGTCTGCTGCGGTATCGGATTTTCCGCGTCCGAGACCGTCATAATAGACAAGGGTGTTGGTCGTCGACAGAGAATCAAAACTTCTCAACCCGTAGTGAGAACCGCCCGGTCCGCCGGCGATAAAAAAGAGCGGATCACCTTTTCCAAAACTGACGGTCCAGAGTTTGGCGCCATTGACGGTGTAGTATTTGCCGTCGGTCTGGCTTTCGGGGAAGCCCTGGGCGGACAGCAACAGGGGCAGAAACAGGAGCAGGAGGATGTTTTGAATGACTTTCATGTGAGGTGTTGAATTTGGGGAGTGAAGATAGGGTGTTTTTGACTTTGTGCGTAGAGGAGATGGGGACGCGGATTTTGCGGATTAAATGGATTAATTAAGTGGCCTGACGGCCACTTGTATTTGATTTCTTATGGATTTGGCCGCCTTCGGCGGATGGCTAATTTTTAACCACAAGGGGCACAAAGGGATTGCACAAAGGGCACTAAGTGCGGAGTACTCTTAACTTTGTGTCTTCGTGTCTTTGTGGTTTATATTTTTTAAAACCACTAAGGCACAAAGGACACTACGCGTGATGTCCTCTTCCTTTGTGTCCCTTGTGCAATCCCTTTGTGACCCTTGTGGTTAAATAAAACCTCAACCTAGAATTCCACCACAATCCCCACACTGGGCAGCAACGAACCCTCCGTATTTTCGATCAGGAAGGGTATGGCATTGCTGCCGTCGGCCTGTAGCGGTTTGTTGTCGGTAGTGACGAAGGCGGAGCCGTCGGCCGTGCGCTGGAAGGTGTAGGAAGGCGGCGCCGGATTCACAGTGCTCAATACGTTTTGTATATCGATGAACACGTCGAGGGTTGCCCTGCGGAAGTTCCATTTTTTATCGATGCGGATATCCAGTTGGCTGAAATTGCCCAGACGCAGGGCGTTGAGCTTCGTGTAATCGAGTACACCCGTACCGATGGAAGCATAGTTGAGGCGGCTGGCTTCCAGGTCGAGCGGAGTATACGGAACGCCCCCTTGCAGCCGGTATTTCAGGCCCAGTTCCCAGTTGCGGCGCAGTTTGTATCCCGTCAGGAGCGATAACAGCAGGCGGTTGTCCCATGCCGAGGGAGAGAGTTGGCCGTCGAGGTTGCTGAATTTCGACCAGAAATAGGTGAAAGATCCGGTGAAATAGAGGCTTTTATTCAGTTTTTGCTGCGCGAACAATTCCATCCCGTAAGCTTCGCCGCGGCCAGTGGCCAGCACCGGCTCGTTGCCGAGGATGCCGAATCCGCCGCCCTGGTTGGCGAGTGAAACGCCGTTGAAAACGCTCACAGGATAATCGGCGTACTGTTTGTAAAATCCTTCGAGGGTGAGTCGCAGAATGCGGCTGGGTACAAATTCAAGTCCGGCTACGTAGTGATCGGAGCGCAGGTACGGCTGATCCTGGTTGACCAGGCTGCCCGAATCGTCGCGGTAACCCAGCACCGTGTAAAGCGGCATTTTGTAGTAGCGGCCGATGGAAGCGTTCGCTTTCCATTTCGGCGCGAAAGCATAACTCAATCCGATGCGCGGGCTCAGGGTTTGCAGCGGGTTGGCGCCATCGTCGGTAAAACTGTTACCATCGGCGCGAATGCCGGCCGAAACCCCCAGCCGGTCGTTGATAAAAGTGCGGTTTACCTGTCCGAATACGCCGAATTTTACAAAGTCGATAGCGGTGGAAAAGCGGCTTTCGAGGGCGGGTTGCACCACCGTTCCGGTTGAGTCGAGCACAGCGGCACGCAGGCGGGTGTAAGCGTTGTTGTTGTATTTGACGTACTGAGCCATAGCGCCGGCGCTGAATTTCCAGTTACCGGCGTACCGGTTGATGTCGAAACGCAACTTGTTTTCAATTTCCTGGCTTTTGATACCGAGGATGCGTTTGGCCTCGTCCGTCTGTTTCGCGTCGGCATTGTCGGTAAACTGATCGAGTTGGTTGTCGAGCATGTTCCGGCTGAATGTCAGGTTCCAGAAACCGTTGTCGATGAGGCGTTTGAGGGCAAATCCCTGGGTATAGTTCCACTGGTTGACGCCCGGTACGGAACTGAGGATATACAGGTTTTCGGGTGTCGATTCTTTGGGCGCTTCAAAGTAAAAATCGTCGATAGCGCCTACGCCCAAGGCGGTAAAAGTGGTTTTGGCATTTATTTTATGGGTCACTTTGTACTGAAAATCCCAGTAATCGGGGCGAATCGGCAGCCCGATCGCCTTGAACAGCAATTGCAGGTACGAGCGTCTTGCCGAGGCGAGGAAGGTGGTTTTTCCATTCTTTTTGCCCAGCGGGCCTTCGGCGGTGATGGCCGTTTCGGAAGCGCCGACGCGCAGGTTGGCCTGCAGGCGCTCGGGGTTGCCGTCGCGCTGGCGGAATTGCAGCACCGACGACAACGCATTGTCGTACCGGGCATTGAAAGCGCTGCTCGCCAGGGTGGCATCTTCAATAAACGCCACGTTGAGGAGGCCTGTGGGGCCGCCGGCAGCGCCCTGCGTGGTGAAGTGGTTGATGACCGGAATTTCCACTCCGTCGAGGTAAAAAACGTTTTCGCTGGGGCCGCCGCCACGGATGATCAGGTCGTTGCGGAAGCCGCCGCCCGTGCCTGCCACGCCGCTCACGCCGGGCAGCGCCTGTACCACGCGGCTGATGTCGAAGTTGCCGCCGGGGTTACTTTTTATTTCTTCCGCCGACAGGTTCTGAATCGAAAGCGGCGTTTCGATAGAGGCGATGCGCACCGAGCGGTTTTCCGTAACGACCACTTCGCCCAGCGATTTGTTGTCGGGCTCCAGTTCGAAATTTAACTGGTTGGCGTTGCCGGTAGTGACGACGACGTTGAACCGCGTTTGGGGCGTGTAACCCAGATAGGAGGCCACGATATTGTACGATTTGGGTGGAATATTGCCAATTTTGAAATTTCCATTGGCATCGGTGACGGCGCCCAGCGTCAGGCCGTCGACCTGGACCGTAGCGCCGATCAGCGCTTCCTGTGTAAGTTTGTCCCTGACGGAGCCGGTCAGGGCGCCGGTGTTTTGACCTTGCAGGGCGCTGCAAAAAAGGAGAAGAAAAAGGGTCGAATAATGCATCAGACAGGGTTATAAGTAGTTATCAGTTATCGGTTATTAGTTATCAGTGTTGATAATCAAGTGTTTGTGAATTTATTTGGTCGCATCCTCACATCTTCGCATCCTCCAAAATTCAGTTGACACTCTATCGTAAATGAATAAAGCCCACGTTCAACACGGACGTAAGTATTTTGTTTGTCTTGGAGGCGTTTTTGAATGATCGGATTATTTTACGCTATCGGGAGCAGTATGAAGTGTACAGGTATTTATTTCGTTTTCCCCGCCCCGCCGTCTGTTCACCGATAAATTTTGCCTGTTTGCCAGGATTTGCGCAGGAATACGCAACCGATGTCGTCATTTTACCGACTTCATTTTTGCTCGGAAGAGCAAACGCTGTATCCATCATTCCTAACAATGCGAATCCTGGGTTAAAGACTGCGAAGCAGTCAAAACTATGTGCTCTCCTTGACGAGCGCCATTTTTGACCACATAGTCACATAGATCACATAGTGTAGCATACTCTAGAGTCTATGTGTCCTATGTGCCTATGTGGTGAAAATCACTTTATGTGTGTTTTGCCGTTAGGGCACATAGTTTAACTGCTTCGCAGTCTTTTTAACCCAGGATTCGCATAAACAGTAAATTTTATCATGTTCAGACCGCTTGTCAAAGCCTTCCTGTCGGCGCTTTTCGCCTTGTATGGTGTAATGTCCACCGCCCAAAACCTCTACGACCCGTCCACGATCCAGGAAATCAGGATCACTTTCGGTTTTTCCAACTGGGATACCCGCCTGGATACGGCGATTGTAGGCGCCGATTCGTACACCATTGCACAAAGCGTGGAAATCAACGGGACGGTGTTCGATTCCGTCGGCGTGAAATATAAGGGCAACAGCAGTTACAATTCGACTAACAAAAAAAATCCGATGCACCTCGAACTCAACCACGTGGTGGGTGGGCAGGCGTACGAAGGCGTTACTGACCTCAAACTGAGCAACGGCGCCGCCGACCCCACGTTCGTGCGCGAGGCCCTGAGTTACTGGATACTCAGCCATTACATGCACTGCCCGAGGGCCAATTTCGCCAAAGTATACGTCAACGGCGTGTATTACGGCCTGATGACCAACGTGGAGCACATCGGCAAGTCGTTTTTGAGCGACCATTTTTCCAGTTCCGGCGGCGCCCTGTTCAAATGCACACCGGTTGGCGGCGCAGGCCCGGGCGCCGGCAGCGCATATCCCACGCTGAAATGGCTCGGTGCGGATTCCTCCTTGTACAGCACGGCGTACGAGATCAAAAGCGATGCAGGCTGGGCAGATTTGCTCGCCCTGATCGATACGTTGAACAATACGACGGCAGCCGTCGATCAGGTGCTGGACGTGGATCGTGCGCTGTGGATGCTGGCTTTCGACAACCTGCTGGTCAATCTGGATTCCTACATCGGCGTTTTTTCCCAGAATTATTACCTGTACAAGGGCGACAACCGGCGTTTCAACAGCATCGTCTGGGATTTGAATATGTCGTTCGGCGGATTTTCCATGCTGGCCGGCAGCGGTGGCGGCATGGGCGGAAGCCTCGACTCGACAGCGATGCGCAACCTGTCGCCGCTGGCCGTTTCTACCGTCGCTGACCGGCCGCTGATCAAAAAACTGCTCGAAAACCCCACGTACAAGCGCATGTACCTGGCGCACCTGCGCACCATTTTGAATGAAATGTTCGTTACCGGCGACTACCTCGACAAGGCGCTCGAACTACAGGCGCTCATAGACGGAGCGGTGCAGACCGACGTGAACAAGTTTTACACCTATGCGCAGTTTATCAGCAATTTGTACTGGGGCGCCACGAGCGGCGGCGGCCCGGGTCCGGGCAGCGGCGGTTCGCCGGGTATCGTGTCGCTGGTAAACGGCCGGAAAAACTATCTTTTATCCAATGCGGAAATCAGCGCCGTGCCGCCCGTCATTTCGGATGTAACCGCTACGCCGTCGCCCGAACTGGACGCGGATGCCTGGGTGACCGCCAAAATTACCGGAACAGCCACGACGACCTGGCTCGGCTGGCGCGGTGCAACCACCGACGTGTTTACCCGCGTGGTGATGTACGACGACGGCCAGCACCAGGACGGAGCAGCGGGCGACGGCGTTTTCGGCGCTTCTTTTCCGGTCAATACACCCAAAACGGAATACTACATTTATTCCGAAAACAGCAGTGCCGGCGCTTTCCTGCCCGCCCGGGCCGAGCACGAGTTTTTCAGCGTCGAAACCAGCCTGTCGGCGCCCGATGCCGGCGACGTGGTGATCAATGAAGTGCTGGCCGACAATACCAACGGCACGGCCGATCAGAACGATGAACTGGAAGACTGGATCGAATTGTACAACAACACCGCAGTCGACGTGAACCTGACCGGACTGTACCTTTCCGACAACCCCGACAACGCTACCAAATGGGCATTTCCGAGCGGCACGGTCATTCCGGCGCACGGGTACCTGGTGGTGTGGGCCGATGAAGACGGGTCGCAAACCGGGCTGCATGCCAGTTTCAAACTAAAGGCATCCGGAGAATTTGTGTCGCTGGCTTCCAGCGCAGGCGTTATCCTCGACAGTATCTCGTTCGGAGAGCAGGATCCCGATCGCAGTTTCGGGCGTTTTGCTAATGGTGTCGGTTTTTTTACAGAAATGCCGCCTACATTTGCTGCCGAAAATCAGTTAACTTCGGGGGTAACCAGTTTGACAAACGCGGGACTGCATATGCGGGTCGCCCCCAATCCTGCCGGCGAATGGGTGACGGTTGCGCTGGGCAAATATTTGCCGGAGGCGCAGTTGCGCATTACCGACGGGCGTGGAGCAACCGTGTTGACAAAGCAGTTATATGATTTTAGCAGCGCTGAAATTCCTGTTTCCGATTGGCCGTCGGGGCTTTATTTCATATCCGTCATTTCCGCCGGAGAGGTTGTGAGCACCGGCAAAGTGGTGGTGGAGTGAGCGCTAAACTGTCTGTTGAAGTAATTAAATTGAGTGTGTCTGGTTTTTAGTGTTTGGTGTACGCGGTAACCAAACACCAAACACTAAAAACCAAACACGCTACTCAAATCTGTATCCGAATTTTTCATGCAAGAGTTCTTTTCCCAGTATGCGAACATTCAGAATCCAACTTTTGAAATGGTGCTTTTTACCTTTCTGTTGGCTTTTGTCTGTGCGTCATCGATCGCCCTCGTGTACTGGATGACCAGCCCGGCCACGCTAAAAACAGGCAATTACATCCAGTCGCTCATCCTGAGTTCGCTGATCGCCACCATGATTTTGCAGAGTATCGGCGATTCGGTGGCATCCGGCCTCGGTATTCTGGGCGCACTCACGATCATCAATTTCCGTACTTCGTTCCGCGATCCGCGCGACATCATTTTTATGTTCGCAGCGCTCGGAACGGGTATTGCCTGCGGTTCGTACGTGTTTATGATTGCCATACTGGGTACGGGTATATTTTGTTTCGTGGCTGTTTGCCTGAAATTCACGCCGTTTCACCTGGGCAACCACGTCATCTGGGAATTGCGGGTTCGCATCGAGGACCGCGAAAAAATTCCCGCCATGGAGCAGATTTTCGAAGAATACTGCCGGCGATGTACCGTGTCGGGTATTCGAAATGAACCGGCCAAAAACGCGGTTCCGGCAGCCCAGGAGCGCGATTACCTGCTGCTGTTTCACGACGACGAGCGCAACCTGGAATTCCTGCAAACGCTGGAGTCGGTGGAAGGTATCAGCCCCCGCCGGTTGAACAAACAATCCGTTACTGAAAACGACCTCGTCGACTGATCCAATCCGAAAAGACATGAAGTTCAATATCCTCTTTCTGCTCCTGCCGGCCGCTATCGGCGCATGTATCTGGATTGCCTATGATTTTCAGAGCCAAAGCGTGAATACCTTTTTCGGAATTGCCGAAACGGAGTCGCAAACGCTGAATTTCGACCGCGATATTGCCGTGCAGGAAGTACGGGTAAAAGCGGGCGACTTTGTCAAAAAAGGGGATACGCTGGCCGTATTTACCCGCGCCGATCTGGATAAAACGGAGGCGGAGCGCCGCGGCGACATGGCGCGCACCGCTACTGAACAGGCTGCAGAAAATACCATTTTACAAAAAGAAAAAGAACTCGTACAAGCGAGGCTGTACGCCAAAATTCGCGAACTCAAAGCCCAGATCGGACTGCTCCGGACGGAAGATTCGCTCAAAACGGCGTACCGGAAAAATATTTATGCCGACCTGGGGGCGGCATCCGAAAACAAACTCGTCGCTGAAAAAACCGCCGCCCTGCAAAAGGAGATCGACGACCAGCAAACGCAGGCCGCCGAAGAAATTCGCCTGCTGGAAGCCCGGCAAACTGCCAACCGCAGTATTGCGCTGGCCAAATCCGGACAATCACAAACGGAAATCGGCTTCGTGCAAACCGAACGCGGGCGTTTGCTGCTGCTGGCGCCCATAGACGGCTATGTGGAAGAGATATTTTTCGGTAAAAACGCGCTGTTGCCGGCACACCGGGATTTGATGAAAATCAATCCGCTGATGCCGAACCGCATTGTTGGGTTCATTCATGAGGCCGCCGATGTACCGTTTTCTATCGGGCAAACGGTCGAACTCAGTTCAACAGCACGTCCGCAGGTGAAAGGAACGGGCATCATCATAGGAAGTAATCCAAAATTGACCGAATTGCCCCTGCGGTTGCGCAAATTCATCGAACTGCGCACCTGGGGCCGGGAGGTTTTTATCCAGTTGCCGGAACAGAACGAATTTTTCATTTCTGAAAAAATCGCCATTGCCCTGCCCAACCGCTCTAACTGATGACGACGATACGGTTCATATCAATGGCATTCGCAGCGTTTTTTCTTTTTCAAAACCTCGCTGCCCAAACCATTAAAATTGCCGACGTGCTCGCTTCCGCCTCCGAAGACGTGCGTTTGAGCCGAAGCGCCGGGCTTCAAAACCTGGCCCAGGGCTTGAAAATGCACGATCCGGTCATCCGGCAGGTGGGCGTACGGGTCGGTATCAACGGTAGCGCACTCGGCGACACCATTTACGGCTACCTGCGCAACGAAGACACCTATCAGTTGCAAATCGGATTCAACAGCCTCCCCGAACGCCTGCGCCAGCGCCAGATCAAAACGGCCCGCCTGGAAATGCTCGCCGCCGAAGACCGGGTGCTGCGCCGGGAAGTTCTCCAGGAACGGTATGAAGCGCTGTCGGGTTACCTGTACGCCAAACCCGAACTGGACGCCTGCCGTCGGCTGGACACCCTGCTGCAAAAGGAACACCACATCCTGCGCGACATGCTCAACACGGGCGTGCTGGACATAAAAGTTTCGAAAGTGCTCGATGCGGAGGAAGACCTCAACCGCAACCGGATTGACATACAGGAAATTGAAAACGAACGCCTGCTTTATCACAACCGCATCCGGCAGTTCGTGGGCGATTTTGCCGATCTCGACGACAGCGACCTTGCAACGCCGGCCGATTTGCGGTCGGTTGTTTATGCGCTCAGGGCTGCACCGAATACGGCCCCGAATGTTGATTTCGATTTAAAAAATGCCGAGGTGCGGCTTAAAATGGCCGAGTTGAAATACGTTTCTTCCCAGAACAAACAAGTATTGAACAACTTCACCATCGGCTACCAGCGTCCGCTTTACCTCGAACGCCCGAAAAACTTCAATACCCTCAACAATATTTCTTTCCGGCTCGGCCTGACTGCGCCGCTGCCTTCCAACAACCGTTTTAAAAAAGCGGATGCTTTACTCGATTTGCGCGAAGCCGAAAATGATGCAGCCCTGGAAGTGGAAGAAACGCAAAAAGACCTCGGCAATCAGTTTGTCCGGCTCGATAACCTGTTCCGCGAATACGACCTGATACAGGAACGCCTCGACAGCAGCCTGATCCGGAAAATGCTTGAAAATACAGATTTGCGGGCGCAGATCACGCCGCTTGAAATCGTGGAACTGGAAATTTCCCTGCAAAAATTGAGTATTACCCAGGCCGGATTGCTGAAAGATATATCTGAGGAATACATCCGCCTGCTCGAATTGACGGGCGCAGTGGGCAGCAACCCAGACACAAATTATTTATCCAGGAGATAAGCATCCCTTGTGCCTGTTTTTCCGTGTTGTATGGATTAGCAAAACAACTTTCGGAGCCCGGCTTCACAAGCAGGGCTGTTTTTTTTATTTTCTGACCCATGCCTGCATATACCCTTCGCCCGAAAAACCTTACAGTTGCGCTCATCCTGTTACTGGTTCTGCTTACCCACCGTTTTGCTTTCGCCCAGCCGACGCCTTGCGGCCCCGTTCCTGATATGACTTCTACCTGCCTCGAAGCCTGCGTTATTTGTGATATCGACGGATATACCGGCATCAACGACGACCCGCAAACCGGTCAGGCGCCGCCCGGTTTTTGCACCAACAATATCCACCACATGCAGTGGATCGCCTTTATCGCGGGCAGTACCAACCTGACGATCACTGTAACGCCATCCAACTGCAATACGGGACAGGGCTTGGAGGTGGGCATTTATGAAAGCCTGAATTGCACGAATTTCAACCTGGTGTCCAACTGCGACGGCGACATTCAACAGGGCGAAGTGGGCGTTTTTAACAATACACAGCCGCTGGTGATCGGGCAGTATTACTATTTCGTGATGGACGGCAACCAGAACGACGTATGCAATTATACCATCCACGTGACCCAGGGGAGTACCCTGGTGCCGCCGCTTCCGCCGGCAGGGGCAGTGGAAGGCTTGTCGGAACTGTGTATCACCGAAACGGCTACCTACTCGATCCCGGAAATCGTCGGGGCAAATTTTTACAAATGGACCCTGAATGGCTCAGTAGTGGCATCGGGACCCGAAGCCGACATTCAATTTCCGGTGGCGGGAAATCAGCAAGTCTGCGTGATAGCCTTCAATGTGTGCGATACCGTAGCGCCTTCCTGCAAAACCGTGACCGTGTACGGCCCTCAAACAACCAATTTGCAACAGGAAATCTGTACCGGCGACTGCGTGGAAATTGCCGATACGCTGATCTGTGGACCGGGAAATTATTCTTTTCTATTGCAGTCGGTGCACGGTTGCGACAGCACCGTGAATCTTACCCTGTTCAACTTGCCGGTGATCATGGTCGATCTGAATGCGTCGATCTGTTCGACCGACAGTTTGCGGGTAGGCGAGCACTGGTACCACCCGCCGGGGCAGTTTACGGAAATGCAGACCTCCTATAACGGCTGCGACAGCATCATACACCTGACCCTGAATGCCGTTATTTGTGAAATGAGCGGCAATGTGGCCGTACAGCCCATTTTGTGCCACGGCGACCACACCGGCGCGCTGACGTTTTCGGTGCTGGACGGTACGCCGCCGTTTACGTATACCTGGAACAGGCTCGGGGGCAGTCCTTTGGGTACAGGCACCCTGAGCGGCGTACAAATGCAGGCAACGATCGCAAACCTGCCGCCGGGATCCTACCTGATCGATATTCAGGATACTTTCGGCAACAACGTCGTACTGACGGCGCTGGTGGCCGACCCGCCGCTGCTGACCTCTAGTTTTAACCTGTCCGATTTTCATGGCTACAATATCGGCTGCCTGGGCGGCCAAAACGGGGTTGTTACTGCCATGCCTCAGGGTGGTACGCCGCCTTATGCTTATTCGTGGAGCAACGGCAGTACGCAGGCCACCAATAGCGCTTTGGTCGCCGGAACCTATACCGTTACTGTGACGGATGCCGCAGGTTGTACCTTTTCGGGATCGACGGTCCTGACGGAGCCGCCGGCGCTCCTGTTATCAGCGTTGTTCAATGACCCCGGTTGCGCAGGCAACAACACCGGATCTGCGCAGGCCGTATCGGTAACCGGCGGCGTGCCGCCTTACCTGTTTGCGCTTTCGGGCCAGGATTTCGGCACGGCGTCCACGTTCGGCGGACTGACGGCGGGCACGTATACGCTGACCGTCATGGATGCCAACGGCTGCACGGCAGATACTTCGGCTACGCTCGTTGCCGCCATCATTCCCACCCTGAACGTGGGCGAGGACTTCGACCTGCCGCTGGGTGAGGCGCAGCCAATGGACGTGACGCTGAATACCGTTGCGCAAAGCATTCAATGGACACCTGCCACGGGACTGTCGTGTACCGATTGCCTGGAACCTGTTGCAAGCCCTTATTTAACAACGGTTTACACATTGACAGTCACTTCGCTGGACGGCTGTCCGGCAACCGACAGCCTGACCGTGCGCGTGCTGAAAGTGAGGGACGTATTTGTGCCCAACGCTTTTTCCCCGAACGACGATGGCAAAGGCGACCATTTCACGGTTTTTGCCGGCAAGGCGGTGCGGCAGGTGAAATACCTGCGGGTGTTTTCGCGCTGGGGAGAACTGGTGTTCGAAGGCAGCGATTTCCCGCCGAATGAAGCCGCTTATGGCTGGAACGGCACGTTTCGGGGCAAGGAAATGGATACGGCGGTCTTTGCGTGGTATGCGGAAGTGGAGTTTCTGGATGGGGAGGTGGTAAGGATGGAGGGGGATTTGACGCTGGTGAGGTAATTTTTATTTCACGATACAAATTCCATAAGTAAAATAATTTTTAATATTACGGCTATTCTGTCATGTCGGAAAACACCTGTCAGTGGGTATCGGTTTACATCGATATTTAAATACGAGTCTATATTACATAATTCATATTAGTTTGATATTTAAATGATTATGTGGTTGTTAATAGTATAATTTTATGTCTAAGCAAGATCCTTTTTTTTCAGTACACGGCGAGTCGACGCAGCCGCAAATATTTAATGACAAACTGCTATTAAAAGCACGGAAACCCCACCCAAAATCTCCACTTTTTGATCTGTTAGGAGAACGCAAAGATATGGGCTATACCATAGAGGATTTCATGCGTTTGGCTCCTCCTATTGTTAAGGAAGATGAAATGGGGCAAATTGTCAGACAGGATAACCTGAATATCGATGCTGGTTGGACATATTTTGGCCAGTTATTATCACATGACCTTACTTTCCGGCGCCCGTTTGAAAATACATCCCCAAAACTTAACCTTGATTGTATTTATGGTTTGGGCCCTGTTTCGAATGCTCATTTATATGAGACGGGTATTACTAAAAACAGCAATTTTAAAGGGGTATGGTTTGCGCTTGATCGCTACACGATGAAGATGGAGGCGGAAAATTCAGAAAAACTTCGTGTTCCGGATGTTTACCGTATAGGACCTAAAAAATGTGTACCGGTTATGGCAGATACACGTAATGATGATAATTTTTTGCTGAATCAGTTGCATTGTACGCTTGCACGTTTTCATAACGTAATGGCTGCATATTTTTACAAATCAGGCATCAAAAAGGATTTGTTTCAGCATACCAGAAGATACGTTATCTGGACTTACCAATGGATTATTGTTAACCAATACCTTCCGCGAATGACTGGAGAAGTGATTGCGGAACTTTTGGAAAAAGACAATTTCAAGATATTATTCGGGAAATTGGGAAGTCGATCCGCAGTACTTTACCCTGAATTTATTACGGCAGCATTGCGAGTTGGGCACAGCCAGGTAAGAGCTGCATACAATTTAAACGAACATAATCCGAACATTGAACTTTTTAGCCGTGGAAAAATTGATTTACAAGGCTTTAAACGGGATGAAAGAAGAGGTGCAGTTGACTGGTCGTATTTTTTTGATTTCAATGGGGGTGAAAAATTGCAGAAGAGCAAGCCAATAGATTTGTTTTTGGCATTTCCGATGCAGAGGATACCGTTTCCGCCGGGTACAGAGCAGAATATTGGAGGTGTAAATATCCGTCGTTCCTTTGAAGCGGGGCTGTTGATTCAGGAAAAAGACATGGAACTCTTGCGCAAGGTGTATGGTATTCCAACCATTGAAAATTTTAAAGAACGTTTAAATACACTATACAAGGATCAATTGGAATTCGAAAAGTGGTACGATTACAAAAATATTTTAATGGATATGAATGAGTGGCCCTTATGGGTTTTTTTATTGGCGGAAGCCCGAATTTTAGGCGCGGATAATCTGGATTTGGTAGATGTACACCAGACTTTAGGTCCATTAGGAGCCCAGATTATAGCAGAAAATTTGATGCTTATTCTATTAAAAGATAAAGAAAGTTACCGTTCTGTGAATCTTGCCTGGAACCCGTTATCGGAACTCCCTAAAGGATATTCTACAGTACATTTTAATTGTTTTTCAATTGCAGATGTAATACAACTGTCTAATGATCACCTTAATTTTTTACATTCATAACTACTGATTATGGCATATAAAAAGACTTCCGAAACTAAATTTCACCCATCAAACCTGACTCAAGTCATTTTAGACTGGAACAAAGATTTTGATCCCCTTGAAAGGTTGACCGAAACCCAAAGAGATGCGGTGGTACAACGATTTACGGTGCAGGCAAACAGGCAACTGGTTTTGACCAACTCATTGTATGTTGAGGATCAGGTTTGGGCAGTTTTATATGGAAAGATGTTAAAAGAAATATTGGGTGGGGGAAGTAATTTCACCCAACAGGGTGAAATCGTTGCCTTGGTACTCGTGTGGGTCATTGGCACAAATAACAAACTCGAATTGAAACCAGTCGCGTTGGATAAACTTGCCAACCCAACTCCAAAATTTCCTAAAGCCGGAAAACTGTATGATGCCTTAAAATCAAATGTAACCTTTACCGTTGATCCTATTAAGAGTGATGTGCTAACACGTGCACTTGGTTTTTCAACACCTCCTGTTCAAAACAGGGATGTATATTTTGTCCCTGCAATTGTTAACAGAGAAGCCTCCGTACCATATTTTGCGCTAACCACTTCGATTGGTGTTTCTACGCAGCAATTCGTTTATGCGCCACCATGCCCGCCTTTCTGTTACTGAGTTGGGTTGATAAGTATGGGTTTATAAGTGTATGATGGGCTCGTTTCGGCGAATTTACATTGCTTCTCCCCCGAATAAATCCTACTTTGCACTGGCAACCCAAAAAATAAACTCCATCGGTTGCCAGCTCAAAACATGACGATCCAACGCCCGCACAGCCTCCGTGCTTTGCTGCCCTGCCTGTTGCAGCGACCCTTCGTCGCCGTATGGATATACCTTTTTGCCTCTTTTCAGGGCGTCTTCGGCCAACCCAACGATCTGTTTTTTCACCACCTCACCCCCGCGCAGGGCCTCTCTCAAAGCACCAATCCCTGCATCTATCGCGACCGCAGCGGGTTTGTCTGGATCGGTTCCTCGGAAGGGCTCAATCGATTCGACGGGGTGCGGGTGAAGGTGTACAAGGCAGATCCGGGCGATGCCTGCGCATTGGCCGACCCTACCGTGACCAGCCCCGTTTTTGAAGACCGGCGTGAAGATCTTTGGTTCTGTACGCATACGGCCGTGCACCGTTACCGCCGGCAATACGATGATTTTGAACGCTTTGTATTATATGATGCTGCCGGTACCGCATTGAAAGGATATCAGGTTTTCGGCCTCGACCGGCAGGAACGGCTATGGGTGCATTGTAACGGGCAGGTTTACCGGTTCGACGTGCGACCTGCTGTTTCGGAGCGGTTTCATCCTGTTCTGGCAATCGACGCCAACTCCTTTTGTTATTTTGAAACGGATTCTCTTGCAGCAACCGGCGCTTTATTTGCAATCGGCGAAACCGGCGTTGTGCGCTACCAGTGTGATTTGAACACTGTTAGATTAACAGATACCTTGTTTACCGGCGTACACGTCAATTGTATTTACCAGGAGCGCAGCGGAGTGGTATGGGCCGGTAGCGATGAAGGGCTTTTCCAGGTGCACCCGAACGGCCGGATACGCAGTCCGGTCGACAGTCGCTCAACAGGTATCCGTCAGATAAAACCATGGGGCACGACATATTTGTTTGCAGCCACCGATCAGGGCCTTTTTCTGGTAGATAAAGCCTCCGGGCGTACCGTGCGCCAATGGACCTATGACAATCAAAATCCTGCCGGCCTGTCGGCCAATATCCTGGCTGCCCTGCACATCGATGAGGAGGATAATCTGTGGGTGTCTGCCTGGACAAAAGGAGTCGATTATACCAACCTGCGCAAATTGAAATTTCAAACCCGCCGTTTTTACACCACAGATGTAAGTGGTGAAAGCCATTTATTCGTTCCAGGTCCCATGTTGCAAGACAGCCGTAAACGCATCTGGTGCGGCAGTCAGATGCAGGGTTTGCTGGCTTTGCAGAACGATGGAATACAGTACGAGGATTTCAGTGCGCTGGCGCCGGCGCCCGATCAGTTGTTCGACCTGGGTGACGGACGCTTGCTGGTCAATAATTTCGGATCCGGCTTAAGCATCCTGAATCCGGAAATCAGGCAGGCGCACAACCTGCTCCGGAACGGGGAGCCGGTAGCGCGGTTTCATATTTGCAGGGTGAGCCCCCACGAATTCGTATTGGCAAGCGGCGTCGGGGCGCCCGGCCTGCTGAAACTCACGGTGTCAGGCCTCCAATACAAATTTGAATCCATAGGCTCCGAACAGGTGATTTCGAAAGACTGGTACTACGTGATTTGCCAGTCGGCACACGAATTCCTGATGGCCGACGACAACTACACCGTCTATTATTTCAATGAAGCACACGACAAACCCCTGGAGCAGGTAACTGCTTTGCCGGGCTATATCAACTGCTCGCTGGAAGACGAGCAAAATATCTGGCTGGGTGGATCTTTCGGACTATGCCGTATTTCACGCGTCAACCACGCTTTCCAGTACATTACTGCAAAAGAAGGGCTTACGGACAATATGATTTACGCTATCCTGCGTCTGAATCCGCGGGAATGGTGGCTCAGCACAGGCAAAGGGCTGGTGCGATTCGATCCGATAACATTGCATTTCCAAAAATTCGGCCTTGCCGACGGATTACAGGCATTTGAATATAACCGGCGTTCCTGCCTGCATGCATCAGACGGATCGGTGTGGTTTGGAGGTGTGGGCGGTTACAATCGTTTTGAGCCTGCCGCTTTGCAACTGCTTGATATTCAGCCACGCGTACAAGTAATCGATATCCAGGTAAATGACGGCGCGTACCCTTACCGGGATAATCCTGTGCTGGTAAAATCTTTAAGGTTACCCTATGATTCGGCCACACTTACTTTTCATTTTGTGGCGCTCGAATTTTCGGATCCTGCCGGCAACCGGCTTAAATACCGGCTTGATTTTTCCGATGGCACACCTTATGATCAGGATTGGGTGGATTGTCCTGATGCGCGCGGGTTTGCACGCTACGCCAACCTTCCGCCGGGCAGGTATATTTTGCGGATTCTGGGCGCCAATTCTGACGGAATCTGGAATGCATCGCCCAAAGAAATTTCTATCGAGATCACCCCGCCGTTTTACCAGACCTGGTGGTTCCGGGTGCTGGCAGGGCTGGCATTGTTGCTGTTGTCGTACGCGGTCTATCGTTCGAGGTTGATTGCCATGCGTAAAAAAGAAGAGCAGAAACGCCGGATGATCGAGTTGGAATTAAATGCTTTACGTGCGCAGTTGAACCCGCATTTCATATCCAACAACCTGATTTCCATCAATAATTTTATCCGGAACAATGGCGTCGAAAAGGTGCGTGCGTATGTCGCAACATTTGCCCGCCTGATGCGCAACGTGCTGGAAAGCGCACGCAACCCGCTGATGCCGTTGTCGGAAGAATTGAATATGCTACAGAATTTTGTGGAAGTGGAATCCGGCCGCTTTCCCCGGCCGATTGATTTTTCGATCGAAGTGCAAAACGGACTGGATACGGCACGTTATTTCCTGCCGGGAATGCTGCTCCAGCCATTTCTTGAAAATGCGATCGTACATGGTCTGGGACCGCGTAACGGGGCGGGCAAAATCCGGATGTACGTATCGAAACACCAGGATATACTCGTGTTTGTGATAGAAGACGACGGGGTTGGGCGCAACGAACGGGCAGGCGGACCGATCACGTCGCCGGAGCGAAAATCCCATGGTCTGGATATTACCCGACAGCGCCTGCAATTGTATGATTTACAAAACAATACTGTATCCGAACTGGAAACAGAGGATTTGAATAATACCGACGGAACGCCTTCGGGCACCCGCGTTACATTGCGGCTGGGTATCGGCCACCATGCATAGAGCCTATCCGTAGCGGTGGGTGTTTCGGTTTTTGTGTGTAGTGTTTAGGAAACACAAAACACTAAAAACCAAACACCCCTCTATATTTGCCTGCATCAAATTCCCGAAAACGCTCAGATCGCGGCATTAGGGCGCGCTTCGCTATTCGAAAAATATGAAAGCGATTATTGTCGAAGATCATTATCATGCCCTGCAAGACCTGCTGGGCTTACTGGAGGATTTTTGTCCGGAAATAGAAGTAGCGGGCAGCGCAGCCAGCCAGCCCGATGCGGTCCGGCTGATCCGCGAGGTTAAACCCGATCTGGTGTTTCTGGATATCGAACTGGCTGATGGAGGCGACGGATTTGCCGTTCTCGAACAGTGCGCGCTTCCGGAAATGCAGGTTGTTTTCGTCAGCGCTTACGGCCACTTTGCGGTGCGTGCTTTCCGGTCGGATAACACAGTGGATTTTTTACAAAAGCCGATTCTGGAAACGGAATTGCGTCATGCCGTCGACAGAGCGCTTTCGGAAAGGACCCTTCGGGAAAACGACACGCAATACCGGTTCTGGCGCGATACGATCGTCCAATCCAGGCGACCGCGGATCGCGCTGGCTGATCAGCAGCGCATTTTGTTCCCCTACCTCGATACAATCCTTCATATCAAAGCGGAAGGCGCATCCAGTATTTTTTACTTCGAACCGCCGCAATCGAAAATGCTGGTGACGAAAAACATTGGTGTATACATTAAACTGGAAGAAGACTATCCGGCTATTCTGATGCAGGTACACCGCTCGCATATTCTGAATCTCACCAAAGTGATAGAATACCAGCGCCCCATGCGGCAGGCGGTAATGGCGAATGGAGAGAAAGTGCCCATCGCCGCTGAAAAACTTGACGAATTCCTGCGTCGGCTCTCCATTGCCAACAGTTAAGTTACGTTTCGTTGGAAATATCCGGGCCCTCGTTTGTGAAACACGGGGTTTCCTCAGTTTGGTTTGCACAGCGCGCTGCAGACCCGCATGTTTGTACCGTTGGATGTGGGTACGAACGATTACAAAGTACTCCCGTCCATTCAGGCAGAAGACCTGAACTTCTTCTGTTCGCGCGAGAATCCTGATCATTTCACCCTCCCCAAGCGCTCTGCCGGCACTGCATCGGCCTGGCCATCTCATGCCTTCCGGTGAGCGCAGGGACATTCAGTCACTTTTCAATTTGCATTGTCATGATCAAAATATTTGTTTTGCTGGGCCTGCTTTCCTGGACGAATTTGCACCCCGTACCGGCCACCGAAATAACAACAGCCAGTTGTCCCGGTATCACGCAGGTGGAAAAAGTCTACCAGAATTACAACTCCCGCGTTTATGAGTGGAATAAGGTTTATGAAGGCGCACAATACAGGGTGTGGTACGTACGTCAGGAAGACGGTTACAACAGCGGGTATTTCTACACCTACAATAATTCGTATGTGTTTACCTCGCTCAGCAGCGGCCACTACACTTTTTACTTTCAAACGATATGCGGCGGGGAGTCGAGCAGTTATATCGGGATCGAGGATGTGATCGGAGCATAACAGAACAGAAAGGCCCGCCCGGCCCGGGCGGGCCTGTTTTGGAAAATAATTTCAGGTCACAGCATGCCGATTCTCTTTTCGAGCCATTGTTTGTACACCACTGGCTGTAGCGCTTTCAGTTTTTTCAGGAGCGCTTCTTTCGGGCCATCCGGCACCGATACCAGTTCGAACCTGGCCCGGCTCATTTTACGGAGGAATTTGACCCAGTTGAGTTGGGCAACTTTTTTCTCTGGGGTCAGGTCTTTGTTGGGGACTGCTTTTTCGAAAGCATTCATCTGGTTGCAAAGGAATTCGTAATCTTTATTGTAGAGAATAAAGCGGTCGAAGGCTATTTTGATCAACAGGCTTCTGGCCAGCAGATCGAACGCCGGAACCAGGAATATCTCTTTCAACAGGAGGCATTCATGTGCGGTATCCAGCAGCCCCTGGTTGTAAAAAACGCCGGCTTTGGCGAGTTGGACCACAGGTTCCTGTTTGGATTTTTCCAGATACACAGAGAACTCCCTGATAAAGTGGAGCGCCCAGTCGAAGTCGCCACAACGGCTGGCCAGGTTGGCAATATTGACAAAACTGGAGTTCGTAATCCGCTTGCCGTCGAGCAGGCTGCCCGCTTCGATCGAGCGCTTGTACAATGAAAACAGTTCGGTTTCCACAGTGTCCTCCCGCGCGTTGAGCGTGATGCCGCAATTGATAAGATGGCGGATAATTAAAACGCGATCTTCTTTGGACAAAGTCACAAATTGCGTGTCGTACATAGCCAGGAGATGCCGAAAACCGGGTTCGTCGACACCGCTGTTGTACAAGTCGATCACCTTGCTGTACATCTCCAGCAGCGGGAAGGCACCGGTTGCATTTAGCACGGCACTTTGTTGCAGCACGGCATCCAGCAAAGGAATGTCGTAACGCGCTTTTAATATGTGTTCGCGGGCCTTCATTTCCGCAGCATCACGCAGTTTTGCAGTACAATAATACAGATCGAGGTATACTGCGGACTGCTCGAGGCAGGATGAATAATTGCCCGTTTTGGGCGTATCGGGATTAAAATAAACGAGCCGGTATAGTTGCTGAATGGTGAAAAAATCGTCGGCATGCAATGCAGGCTGACTGGAAATTTTACCAATCAGATTATCTGCTTCCTTTCGGAAATAGGCGCCCTGATTGCGCATTCCCAGTGCCTTGACGAGCAATTGATCGAACAGGCTACCGGTCGCCTGTTCCGGATCGAGTACGATTTGGGCTACCAGGAATTGTTCTGCCTGTTTGCTCATACCCGAAGTCAGATTGTGCAGTTGGACGTCCGTAGGCAGCGTTTTCATTTGAAAGCATCGCCGGTAGGCTTCCCGCATGCCTGCATTGTCCACATCGAAGGCCGGGTACCGTTTGCTCAGGTATCTGAAAAATTGCAGGTACTGGCCGCTATCCTTGAAATAGGGTGATTGCAGAAATTTCTCAAAGCCGCGATGTTCTTCGGGGTGGAGAGATTTGAGCAGCGAAAGCAGTTTCATAGATTAATTTTTTTGAAGATGCCTGTGTGTTCCGGCCAGATTCAGTACAGGGTTTAACAGCGTTTTTACGGGTTTAAAAATTTGATTGTGTTTTTATTACAAATGAAATTTATTGTTATTGGTAGCAGAGTCATGCAGATATTCCTCTAAAACATGGTGAAAGTATAAAAATGCAAGCATGTACTCTTGTGCATGTTTTGAAAGATGGTGATATGAGAAATGAAAAACATTATATAAAAAGTTAATTTAGTATCGTAGACATTTAGAAAGATAGAATTAGTACGGCTAATAATCTTCAAACTAGAAAGTGTGCGGGGGTCGGATTTTGGATGGAAGCGGAAGCGGAAGTTTGAATCCGGCCCCTGTGCATTTTGGGCGAGTATACCCTACTTACCGCCTCTTGCGGTACTCTCCCGGCGAAAATCCCGTTTTTTTCTTAAAAATCCTGGAAAAATAAAACTCCGACTCAAATCCGGCACGAGCCGCTATTTCCCCCACGGTCAGCGAGGTTTCCAGCAGCAGTTGCCCCGATTTTTCAATTTTCAAATTCAACAGGTACTGACCCGGCGAGGTGCCGATCACCTCTTTAAAAACTTTCCGGAACCATTCGTAACCCACGTTTTGCTCCTGCGCCATGGCCTCGAAATCGAGGTTTCGGTCCCATAATTCGTGTATTTTGAACCGTACCGCATGGGCTACCTGCTCCTGCCGGCGCGATGTTTTTCCGCCCATCAGGGCCGATGAATAGACCAGCCCCAGCAACTGCACCACGAGGCAGGAAGCGATCTGCCGGAATGCCACGCCTTCGTATTTGACGGTGTCGATCAGGCGCAGGAAAACATTCAGGAATTCGGTGTTGAACCCGATTTTAATGAGTGGTTTGCGTGGGTCGAAGCATTCCTGCCGCATGAGGTATTCAGCGAAGACGCCGTCGAAACCCACCCAGAATTCTTCCCAGCCCGTTTCGAGCGCGGGTTTGTACCGGTGCCAGGTATTTGGAAAGTGCAGCATAATGGTGCCGGCTTCCACAACAGCCGGTTCTATACCTTCTCCCTGATAAATACCTCTGCCCCCTGCGATGTACACGATCTGGAATTCCTGCAGGCGGCGTCCTTTTTCCCATTGAAATACGTGTGTGGACGGGTGTTCCGGGTCGGGATAGACCCTGTTCGGCGGGTGCACGTAGTGTCCCACCGTGTGCAAGTTCACGCCCCAGTTGGGGCCTGAATCCTCCATATCTTTCAATTGGGATTCGCTGAAATATTTGCGAAAAAGCTCCATCAGGCGTCCAAAAAAATTAAAGGTGTATGGTTTCTTGTGTATAATGTTTAGCAAAAGGTTGATGATTGGGCCTTTCTAAAAACTAAACACGACAAACTAAACACGCTCAAAAAATTGGCTTGTCGGGTAAAGGTAGTGGTTGATGTTGCTTTTGGGAGTGTCATTTACCAAAAAGTTCATGAATTTGCCCAATTCGGATAAGTACCCAATTCCGGATATTTCTTCTATTTGCTCCAGAAATATTGAAACATGATTTCGCAAATACAGAGAAAATGAAATCCAGTTCTGAAACGGCACAGCATATGAATATCACGAAAACGTTTCTTACACTTACTTTACTCTTGTTGCTTCATCGGCTTTCCGCACAAAAAAACATCCCGCTGTACGCCGGTCAGATCCCCAATTCCACGATGGCAACGGGACTGAAGGATTCCGTTTTACTGTTTCAAATGGGCAAGGATACGGGGCATTTCGTGATCCGGGTCGTGCAGCCCGATCTGACGATGTTTTTGCCGGAAAAAAGCAAATCAACGGGTATTGCGGTGGTGATTTGTCCGGGCGGCGGCTATGCGGGTCTGGCGGTCGACCATGAAGGTTTTGCGATGGCTAAAAGGTTTCAGACAAACGGCATAGCGGCTTTTGTGCTGCGCTACCGGCTGCCCAATGCAGCATACATGCAGCACAAGGAAATTGTACCCTTGCAGGATGCCCAGCGCGCGATTCAACTGGTGCGGGAAAATGCAGCGGAATGGGGCATTCATCCCGATAAAATCGGCATCCTGGGCAGTTCGGCAGGCGGCCACCTGGCATCCACGGTGGGCACCCATTTCTTGCAGTCGCAGGTCGATAACCCCAAAAAGACCAGCCTGCGCCCCGATTTTATGATCCTGAATTACCCGGTCATCAGTTTTGCCGACAGCCTGACGCACGCGGGCTCCCGAAGCAACCTGATCGGCAGTGCGCCGAATACCGCAATGGGCGGTTCCGAACAGCAAATAAAAAACCAGTTCCTGGCCGTTGAGAAAATCTGGGCCTATTCCAGCGAACTAGTGGTCACTCCCCAAACGCCGCCCACATTTATCACCCATGCCATCGACGATACGGTGGTACCCGTTCAAAATACCCTGGTGTTCATCGCCGCCCTGCAAAAGAACAGCGTGCCCGTCGAATCCTTTTTTTATACCCATGGCGGTCACGGCTACGGGATGGACAACCCGACCAGCGAAGTGGAATGGTTCGATGCGTGTCTATCCTGGCTTTTAAAGATGAAAAAACATTAAGCATACGCCCCACTCACAATTCACAACTCACCACTCACTATGCAAATCCTCCTCGGCATCCTCTTCCATTTCATCGGCGGTTTCGCGTCGGGTAGTTTTTACGTTCCGTTCCGGCGGGTGAAATCCTGGTCCTGGGAAAGCGCCTGGATCGTGGGTGGCGTGTTTTCCTGGCTCATCGTTCCATTCGTGGCGGCTACCCTGACCGTGCCGGGATTTATGGACATTATCCGGAGTACCGACGGCGGCACCCTGTTCTGGACGTACTTTTTCGGGTTGCTTTGGGGCATCGGCGGACTCACGTTCGGCTTGTCGATGCGTTACCTGGGTATGAGCCTGGGCATGAGCGTTGCGCTGGGGTATTGCTCGGCATTCGGCGCGCTGGTGCCGCCCATCTATTACGGCCTACAGAAGGTGGAAGGCAAAACGGGCATTGGAGAGATGTTCGCCAGTTCGGGCGGACAACTGATCCTGTTCGGGGTGCTGGTGTGCCTGGCAGGTATAACCATTTGCGGGCGGGCGGGCATGTTGAAAGAAAAAGAACTCGATGATGCCACCAAAAAAGAAGGTGTGGCTGAATTTAACCTGATGAAAGGCCTGGCCGTGGCCACCGTTTCGGGCATTCTGTCGGCCTGTTTCAATTTCGGTATCGAAGCAGGAAAAGGCATGGCGGCAGTGGCTATCGAACACGGCGCCAACCCGCTGTTTCAGAATAACGTGATCTTCGTCGTGCTGCTGTGGGGCGGACTGACCACCAATTTTTTGTGGTGTATGCTGCTGAATTACCGCAACAAATCTTTCGGCGACTACAGCAACAGCAAAGCGCCCCTTCGCCAGAATTACGGCTGGGCAGCCCTAGCCGGCACTACCTGGTTCCTGCAGTTCTTTTTTTACGGCATGGGCGAATCCAAAATGGGCAACGGCGCCTCGTCGTGGATCCTACATATGGCGTTTATTATCCTGATTTCCAGTGCCTGGGGGTTGTTTTTGAAAGAATGGAAAGGTGTGAGCCGCCGCACCTTCGCTACGATCCTGACGGGCGTGGGCGTGATTTTGCTGTCGGTATTGCTGGTGGGCTGGGGTAATTCGATGAAATAAACCATTGTTTTTCAATAAAAACGATCATGTCAGCCAAAACATTCAAATACGTTTCATACAACTGGGACGAGGCCAAAGCCGCCGAACTGGCCGGTGATGAAGTCGGCCTGCTGGTGTACCGCTCCAACCTGCTCGGCGCCGACCTGCGACTTACAAACTACGGCGGCGGGAACACCTCCTGCAAGGCGCCGGCAAACGACCCGCTCACCGGCCAAACCGTCGAAGTCATGTGGGTAAAAGGCTCGGGCGGCGACCTCGGTACCATGCAGCGCAACGGTCTGGCGGCCCTGTACGTCGAGCGCTTGCACAACCTGCGCAACGTGTACCGCGGCCTCGAACACGAAGATGAAATGGTCGAACTGTTCAACCACTGCATTTACGACCTGGCGTCGAAAGCGCCGTCGATCGATACGCCGCTGCACGGTTTTTTGCCTTTCCGGCACATCGACCACCTCCACCCCGACGCGGCCATCGCTATCGCTGCCGCAAAAGACGGCGAACGTATTACGCGTGAGTTATTTGGAGGCGCCGTTGGCTGGGTGGGCTGGCAACGACCGGGTTTCGATCTCGGTCTGCAAATGCTCGAATGCCTGGAAGAAAATGCCCGCAAGGGTATAATCTTGCGCGGCATCATGCTGGGGTCCCACGGACTTTTTTCCTGGGGCGATACCGCTTACGAAAGTTATGTGAACACGCTGGAAATCATCGAAACCTGCGCGGAGTACCTGGCTGAAAATGAAGGCAAATCCCGGCCCGTTTTCGGCGGCGCGAAAACGCCTGAACTTTCGGCGCAGGAACGTCATGGGAAAGCCGCCGCACTGGCGCCCGTGCTGCGCGGCTTGTGCTCTTCCCGGCAGAAAATGATCGGTCATTTCAGCGATGACGAGCGCGTGTTGCAGTTCATCAATTCCAACGATCTGGACAAACTTGCGCCGCTGGGCACGAGTTGTCCCGACCATTTTTTGCGCACCAAAATTGCGCCGCTAGTGCTGGATCCGGCAAAAACCGAAAACCGGGATTATCTGGAAACCGCATTTTCCGCCTACCGCACCGGCTATCAGGAATATTATGAAAGTTGCCGGCGGCCGAATTCGCCGGCCATGCGCGACCCCAATCCGGTGGTGATCCTGGTGCCCGGCGTCGGTATGTTCACTTTTGCCAAAGACAAAACGACGGCCCGGCTTGCAGCCGAATATTACGCCAATGCCATCAACGTGATGCGCGGCGCAGAAGCTGTGTCGGAATACACGGCACTGCCACGCCAAGAGGCGTTCGACATCGAATACTGGCTGCTGGAAGAAGCGAAACTGCAACGTATGCCGAAGCCCAAAGCACTGAACGGCCGCGTGGCGCTCGTGACCGGCTCGGCGGGCGGGATCGGCAAAGCCATCGCCCGGAAATTTGCGGAAGAAGGCGCCTGCGTGGTGCTCAACGACCTGAATGCAGAACGCCTCGAAGAAGCGAAAACGGAATTTCTGAAAGCCTTCGGGAAAGACGCTGTGGCAACCACGCTGCTCAACGTAACGGATGCGGCTTCTATCGACGTGGCCATGCAAGCCACTGTGCTGGCTTTCGGCGGCGTAGACATTGTAGTGAACAACGCGGGCATCAGCATTTCACAGCCGCTGGCCGAACACACGGAAGAGAACTGGGACAAACTGTACGACATTCTGGTAAAAGGCCAGTTTCTGGTGAGCCAGGCAGGGGTAAAAGTGATGCGGAAACAGGGTTTCGGGGGCGATATTGTGAACATCGTTTCGAAAAATGCAGTCGTTGCGGGGCCCAACAACGCCGGTTACGGCTCCGCCAAAGCCGCGCAGGCCCACCTGACGCGTCTGCTGGCAGCCGAACTCGGCCCCGACCTCATCCGCGTCAATACCGTGAACCCCGACGCCGTCATCGCCGGTTCCAATATCTGGTCGGGCGGCTGGGCCGAAGGCCGCGCCAAAGCTTACGGCATCACCGTGGAGGAGTTGCCTGCATATTATGCCAAACGCACCTTGCTGAATGAAATCATCCTGCCCGAAGATATTGCCAACGCCTGTTTCGCATTTGTCGGTGGACTGCTGAATAAATCAACCGGCAACGCCCTGAACGTAGACGGCGGCGTGGCAATGGGTTTTTATCGTTAATCAAACCAGGCTTACACTATGCTTATCCAGGAACAACTCCTCGACCTGAACGAAAAAAAACGCGCCGGGCACGAATTCCACCTTCAATACCTCGCCGAAATATTGACCCGAAAAGGGGTTGATATTCAAAGTGTTATAGAGAAAATAAAAGCCTTTCAGGTGGCCATTCCTTCCTGGGCGCTGGGCACCGGCGGCACCCGTTTCGGCCGTTACCCGGGCGGCGGCGAACCCCGCAGTCTGGAAGAAAAAATCGAAGACGTCGGACTGCTGCACGCGCTCAACCGCTCTTCCGATTCCATTTCCCTGCATATTCCCTGGGACATCCCGGGCGACGCTGCGGCCTTGCAGGCGTTGCTGAAAAGCCACGGACTGACCATCGATTCGGTTAATTCGAATACTTTTCAGGACCAGTCCGGCCAGCCTCTGTCGTATAAATTCGGTTCGCTCAGCCATACCGACGCCGCTGTGCGCCGGCAGGCTATCGAACACAATATTACCTGCATCGAACACGGCGTGGCACTGGATTCCAAAGTGCTCACGGTGTGGCTGGCCGACGGCTCCAACTTCCCGGGCCAGCAGCATTTTCGCCGCGCCTGGCAACGCACGGCTGACACGCTGACGGATATTTACCAGGCGCTGCCCGACGACTGGACGCTGCTGATCGAGTACAAACCGTACGAACCTCATTTTTATTCAATGGTGATTCCCGACTGGGGCACTTCGCTCAGTTTATGCCAGTATCTGGGTAAAAAAGCGCATGTGCTCGTCGACCTCGGCCACCACCTGCCCAACACCAACATCGAGCAGATTGTAGCGCGGCTCATGCACTTCGGCCGGCTCGGCGGGTTCCATTTCAACGGCTCCATGTACGGCGACGACGACCTGACGACAGGCAGCATCAAACCTTACCAGTTTTTCCTGATTTTTAATGAACTCGTGGATGCCATGTCGGATCCGGCTGTGAAAAATCCGCCGCTGGCCTGGATGATCGACGCCAGCCACAACACCAAAGATCCGTTGGAAGACTTGCTGCAAAGTGTGCAAAATATCCTGACGACCTACGCCAAAGCCCTGCTGCTCGATCGCAATCAACTCGAAGCGGCCCAGCAAAACAACGACGTGGTAACCGCAGAAGAACTGCTGCGCGACGCATTCGCCATCGATACCCGTGCGCTGGTGGCCGAGGCTGCCCGGCAGAATGGCGGCGCCATCGATCCCATCGGCGCATTCCGCGACCTGAAAATTCGCGAAAACCGCATTGAAAAACGCGGTAAAAAAAGCGTCGCTACCGGATTATGATCCTGGTTTTCGACATTGGCAAAACCAACAAAAAGTGCCTCGTTTTCGACGCGCACTACCGCGTGGTGTTCGAAGAAACGACACATTTGCCCGAAATTGCGGATGAAGACGGCGACCCCTGCGAGGACCTGGCGCTGTTGTCGGGCTGGCTGCTGGAAACCTGTTCGAAAGTGTTACAGGACGAACGTTTCGAAATTCAGGCCGTGAACTGCACCGCTTACGGCGCCAGTTTCGTGCACCTCGACGCCGAGAGCCGGCCGCTCACACCGCTTTATAATTACCTCAAACCTTTTCCGGAAAACCTGCACGGGCAGTTTTTTGAAAAATATGGCCCGGAAGAAAAGATGGCCCTCGAAACGGCTTCACCCGTTCTGGGCAGTTTGAATTCCGGCCTGCAACTGTACCGGCTGAAATACGAGCGTCCGGAGGTGTTCCGAAAAATAAAGTGGTCGCTGCACCTGCCGCAATACCTTGCTTTTTTGCTTGAATCGGCTCTCAAATGTGGTGTCGGGTTGAATTCAAGTCACACCGACACTACGCTGGAACCAGGGGCCACCCCGGCCAGCGAAATCACCAGTATCGGCTGCCATACCATGTTGTGGGATTTTCAGAAAAACGGCTACCACGAATGGGTGAAGGCGGAGGGGCTGGAGGAGAAGTTTCCGGCGCTTCTACAGCCCAGTGATCTGCCGGTACCCGAGATGTCACCTGCTCGTACCTCGCAGATGACACCCCGGGGCATTCATCATTCATCATTCATCGTTCATCATTCCGGCATCGGGTTGCACGATAGTTCGGCGGCACTCATTCCCTATCTGGCGGGTTTTCGGGAGCCGTTTGTGCTGCTTTCTACAGGAACCTGGTGTATTTCCATGAATCCGTTCAACCGGGAGCCCCTGACGGTTTCCGAATTGCAGCAGGATTGCCTCTGCTACCTGACTTTTGAAGGGAAACCGGTGAAAGCGGCGCGGTATTTCGGTGGCAATGAACATGAAAATGCCGTTCAGCAATTGGCGAAACAGCACGATGTATCCCCCGATTTTCATAAAAATGCCCGCCTGGAACCGGCGTCGCCCGCTGAAACGGATTACCTTCAGTTCATGCGGCAACTTGTTAAAAAACAGGCCGTTTCAACACGCCTGGCCATCGGGAATACAGCCGTCCGACAGATTTTTGTAGACGGCGGTTTTTCCAAAAATGAAATTTTTATGCGCCTGCTAGCTGCGGAATTTCCCGAAATGGAAGTTTTTGCAGCGGAGGTGGCGCAGGCTACTGCGCTGGGCGCCGCGCTGGCGCTGCATGACTGCTGGAATGAGCAGCCCGTGCCACAACACCTGATTTCACTGAAACAATACGGAAATCCATGAACCTGCATTACAACCCGAACTACCCCTCCATCGACGACTTGCGGGAAGGCGCCCGCCGAAGGATTCCGCGTTTCGCATTCGAATACCTGGACGGCGGATGCAACGAGGACGTAAATCTGCATAAAAATACCGCCCAACTCCGCGAAGTGGAATTGAAGCCGCAATACCTGAAGCCTTATGCCGGTGCGGATATGACAACTGAACTTTTCGGACATACCTACGATGCACCGTTCGGCATCGCGCCGGTGGGTTTGCAGGGATTGATGTGGCCCAACGCGCCTGAAATTCTGGCACAGGCGGCCAGGGAACACAATATTCCGTTCGTGCTCAGCACGGTTTCGACCAGCAGTATCGAGCGGATCGGTGAAATCACGGAAGGCCGTTTCTGGTTCCAATTATATCACCCTGCCGACAACGCCCTGCGCGACGATATCCTGGACCGTGCCGAAGCAGCCAGCTGCCAGGTGCTGGTGATCCTGTGCGACGTGCCCACTTTCGGCTACCGCCCGCGCGATATCCGCAACGGCCTGGCAATGCCGCCGAAAATGACCCTGCGCAACATTTTGCAAATCATGGGCAAGCCGAACTGGGCCATCCGGACGCTGCTACACGGGCAGCCCAACTTCGCCACCATGAAAAAATACATGCCCAAAGGCCTGAATATGAGTCAGTTGGGCTTGTATATGAACCAGACTTTTTCGGGCCGCCTGAATGAAGAAAAAATCGCGCCCATCCGCGACCGCTGGAAAGGCAAAGTCGTACTCAAGGGGGTGGCCAGTGTGGAGGATACGGAAATGGCGATCCGGCTGGGGCTCGACGGCATCATCGTGTCGAACCACGGCGGGCGGCAACTCGACGCGGGCGAATCGTCGGTGCACGCGCTGGCGCCCATCGTCCGGGATTACAAAAATCGTATTAAAATTATGCTCGACAGCGGGCTTCGTTCGGGGCCGGATGTGGCGCGGGCGCTGGCCAGCGGAGCGGAATTCGCATTTCTGGGTCGATCGTTTATGTATGGCGTAGCGGCGCTGGGGGCGGCGGGCGGCCAACACACGATTTCCATTTTGAAAACCCAACTGCGACAGGTGATGGAGCAGGTTTGTTGTGATCGGGTGGTGGATTTGCCGGGGCGGCTGGTGAGGTGAGTTTAGATTGTAGCATCTTTACCCCAAAGCACACCCATCCTGGTCCGGCAAGCATTTTTCCTGCTTGTTCGCATGCTGCTACACCCGCGTTTTCATCTCGGCACCTCCGGCTGGAGTTATCCCTGGCAGGGCGTTTTTTACCCCGACGGCTTGCGGTCGCCGGAGTACCTGGAATACTATGCTACCCGGTTCGACTGCACGGAGATCAACAGCAGTTTTTACCATTACACCATGGCCAAAACGGTGGAAAAATGGCTGGCTGAAACGCCTGATTATTTCCGTTTTGCGCCCAAGATGATCCGGGAAATTACACACGAGCGCAAATTCATGGATGTGGAAGAAGCCCTGGAAAAATTCATGTCGCGCTTTTTGCTCATGGGCGACCGCCTGGGACCGGTGCTGATCCAGATTGCGGCCAGTTTTCCGTTCGAGCCATGGGTGGCAGGGCCGTTTTTCGAACTGTTGCGGCAGAAATATCCCGAACCTGCATTCGCATTCGAGGCCCGGCACCGGTCGTGGTTTACCGACGAGGCACAGGAACTACTGCGTACCTATCACATTTCCTGGGTGATTGCGAGTTCGGGCGGGCGATTTCCGGACTTGGCAACTGTGACGACCGATACGGTCTATTTGCGGCTGCACGGCGAAGAAAAACTCTACGATTCACATTATTCGCAGGAAAGCCTGGAAAAATATTCCTTTTTGATCAAAGACTGGCTGGAACAGGGCAAAGACGTGTGGATGTTTTTCAACAACACGATGCATGCACAGGCCGTGGAAGATTCCGGAAAATTGAATGGATTGCTGCAAACGATGCTGGAAGATTTGCTGTAGGGTGGAAAGTGCGGCGGCATACTTTTTTTGCCTGATTCAACCTCTATAGTGCAAGACCACCTCTATTTGCCCAACTTTCAATTTTTCAGTACAGTTATGAGTGAAAAAATCAAAGAAACCACCCCTGTAAAATTGCCGCCGCACAGTGTTTCCAGCGAGATCGAATCCGGTCCGCTGCCCAGTCCACTCCCCCCCGAACGCCGGGTAGGATATGCGATCGTAGGGCTTGGAAAACTTTCCCTCGGTCAGATATTGCCCGCTATGGCGGGTTGTAAATATTCCAAACCTGTGGCGCTTGTGAGCGGCGACGAAAAAAAGGCCCGGAAAGTAGCCCTGCAATACGGTATTCCTGAAACGGGCATTTACAATTACTACAACTTCGACGACATCAAAAACAATCCGGAAATAGAGGTGGTGTTCATCGTGCTGCCAAATAGTATGCACGAGGAATTCACCATTCGTGCCGCCCGGGCGGGTAAACACGTTTTATGTGAAAAACCGATGGCGACTACCGTGGCGGCAGCACAGCGCATGATCGATGTTTGCAAGGAAGGAAAACGGAAACTGATGATTGCGTACCGCATTCAGTACGAACCCAATAGCAGGCTGTGCAAAAAATGGACAAGGGAAAAAACGTACGGGAAGGTGCGCATTATTACTTCGTTTCACGGACAAAATATGGGTGATCCGGATCAGTGGCGCCTCAAAAAGGACCTGGCCGGAGGCGGCTCTCTTCCCGATATCGGCATTTATAACCTCAATACGGCACGTTTCCTCCTGGGTGAAGAACCAGTTGGGGTGCTGGCGTCTACGTTCAGTACGCCGGGCGACAAACGTTTCAGGGAAGTGGAAGAATCGGTGATGTTCCAGTTGTTTTTTCCGGGCGGCGCCATTGCCAACAATACCTGTAGTTACAGCATTCATGCCAACCGCTATTACCGCTGCCATGCCGATGACGGCGGCTTTTTCGGGGTCGACAACGGATTTACCTACGGCGACCTGCAACTGGAGGTATCGCATGTGAAAAATAACCTGGAATGGAGCGCCCGACCGTCGCTGGGGCCGGAGAAAAACCAGTTTGCCCTGGAAATCGACTATATGTCGGACTGCGTGCTGCACGACAAAACGCCGTACACACCGGGTGAAGAGGGTTTGCAGGACCAGAAAATTATGGAAGCGATTTATGAATCGGCACGCACCGGCAAGTTGGTGAAACTGGAGCGGATCACGAAATTGGATGCTTTCAGGGGCGAGGAACCGGAGTAGTGTTTGGGGTTTCGTGTTTGGTGTTTGGGGGGGCTTTGCTTCCGGCCGGTGTGGTTTTTGAAGTGCGGTGATATTGGTGTTTGGGGTGCGTTGCTCCCGCTTAAAGCCAAGTGCAACGCACCCCGAAACAAAAAACACCAAAACGAAACGCTAAATAGGCGTTTCAGTCTTCTGGTTTTCCATGAGCGTCTGTGAGTGGGAACCCTCGGTCGGTGTCTGTGCATGTTTGGTATCGGGAGCACTTCCTCCATGCTGTTTTTCGATCTGGGGAATATTTGCCACAAAATCGGCCACATGTGCCGGACAATCGGGACCGTAAGGCGTCACCAGGATTCCCTTCGTACCATCGGTCGTAACAATCTCATACAGAATAGTGTTGTCGCCGGGGTCAGACATCCCTTCAAATCGATAATGATTGACGATAGTAAGATCTTTTGCTGCGAATTCCTGCTTGGTTTCGTAATTGATCATATTGGTAGCAGAAATCACTTCGAAATTCTCGGTAAAGCCTTTTTCTTTCGATGCGTCCATCCGGTTGGTCAGCGGAGACATGTAGGGCATATTTTTAAAAAGATCTTTATTTTTCATTGTAGTGCAAGATTGGTTTAAGATGGGATAGGGTGTAAAAAAGTCATGCCATGAATGAATGATGAATGATGAATGATGAATGATGAATGATGAATGATGAATGATGAATTTTTGCAACTCACCAGTATTCAATCAGTAGACTTCCTAAATCATGTAGGATCTTAAAATTCATCATTCATCATTCATCATTAACCTATCGAGCGCCGCCCGCATATCGATCCCGTTTTTCAAAACGCCGGAAAAGAGGTCGCCGCGTTGTTTTAAAATATCGATGCTGTTGCGAATGGTGAAGTCGGTGATCTGCAATCCTTTTTTCACCTCATCCCAGTGGAGGGGCATGGAAACCGGCGCTTTCGGTTTGGGGCGCACGGAATAAGGGGCAGCCAGCGTAGCCTGTGTGCGGTTTTGCAGGAAATCCAGGTATATTTTACCTTTTCGTTTGGTAACAGCGCGTTCCAGGCTGGTCAGTTTCGGCATCTGCTGCTGCACGAGTGTGGCGATGAGCCGGGCAAATTCGACTGTTTGGTCGTAGCTGTATTCCGTTTTCAGGGGGATGTAAATGTGTAGACCCGTGGAGCCCGAAGTTTTACAAAAACAGGGAATATCGGCAGCCTTCAGCACGTCATGTATCATATTCGCTACGTCGATGACCTGTTCGAAGGTGTTGTTTTTATCCGGATCCAGATCGAGCACGCACCAGTCTGGATTATCCGGATGGCGGGTCGTGCTGTTCCAGGGATTCATCTCGATACAGCCCAGGTTGGCCATATAAAGCAGTCCGGCTTCGTCGGTACACACCATAAATTCTTTTTGCACGTCCGGCTCCTCTTCGCTGCGGTAAGCAAGCGTTTCCACCCAGTCGGGCGCCGTGTCGGTCACGTCTTTCTGGTAGAAACCGGGGGCTTTGTAGCCGTTGGGATGGCGGTGCAGCGACATCGGCCGGTTTTTAAGATAAGGCAGCATGTAGGGCGCAACCTGGTGGTAATAATTCAGCAGGTCGCGTTTGCTGATCTTGTCTTCCGGCCAGTACAATTTGTCGAGGTGGGTGAATTTCAATTGCTTTTTATTCACGGTAAGTACCGCGTTTTCCTCTTTTTCGGAAAACAGTATCTCGTTGTGGAGCGTAGGAGAGGCCATGGTTTTGTTTTTTAAAAGACCTGATTTCGGGATCGGGGTTTCCTGCACCACTTCTTCTGCCGGCTTGTCAGTCCGAATACCGGCAAAAGCGGGGTGGCGCAGCAAGCCCTCCTTTGTTATTTCTGTGAAATATACTTCACAAATAAGCCTGGGTTCGAGAAAAGTTACCTGCATGCCGGTCGTCCGCCGTCGGAACTGTGGGGGCGTGGTGTCGACCGGCAGAATGTCGAACGGACTGGTGTCGCGAATAAACGGCTTAAACGTCCGCAGCATTTCCTTTTGTTGCACCTGCGAAAATCCGGTGCCCACCTTTCCGACATACCGGAACAGGCCGTCTTCAAAAACGCCGACCAGCAGCGAACTGAAAGGTTTGGGGCTGCCGTTGAGTTTCATGTAGCCGCCGATGACCACTTCCTGCCGTTTTCTGGTTTTCATTTTCAGCCAGTCGGCCGTGCGCAGGCCGGGGTAATACAGGCTGCCGGCTTTTTTGGCCATAATACCTTCCATCCCCGCCTCGCTTACCGCTTCGAGCAGTTCGGTAGCGGTTGCATTCAGGTTTTCACTGAAACGGATGATGCCGTTTCCGTTGTCCGGCAGGCGCTCCCGGAGCAGGATACGCCGTTGTTCGAGCGGCAGGCCGGTGATGTCGTGGCCGTCGAGCCAAAGCAGATCGAAAACGTAGAAGAGCAGTTGCCCGTCGGTCGGTCGGGTCCAGTTTTGCAGGGAATTGAAATCGGAGCGACCATCATGTTTGCGGACCACGATTTCTCCATCCACGACTGCGGAAATCCCCCAGGACTTCAGGGCCTCGTAAACGGGATAATATTTTCGGTTGAAAGACTGGTGGTTGCGCGACCAGAGTTCCGGTTCGTCGCCGTGCATGATCGCCAGTGCCCGGTAGCCGTCCCACTTGACCTCGTACAGCCAGCCGTCGGCATCGAAGGGCTCGGCCAGCGTAGCCAGCATGGGCGCGGTAAAGTGGGCCGGGCCGGTGGGTTTTTTCAGGCTTTCGTCTTTTCCCGGGGCGTTTTGGCGGGCTTTTTTTTTACGTCGCCGGCTTTTTTTTCGGCAGGGGGCGATTTGGTGCGTGTGCGGTTGTTCTTGTTGACGTCTTCCAGGACTGCGCCGGAAATAACCGATTCGTTTTGTCGGGTGATGTCGGTCGTACCGGCGTATTCGTCGCGGTGTTTGATGAGCAGCCAGGTGTTTTTGCCCATATGGGTGCGCACGAGTGCGAATTCGCCCTGTAGTTTTTTGCCGTGCAGGCGAAATTTGAGGGAACCTTCTTCGAGTTGTTTCAGCAGGTGTTTTTCCTGCGCTTTTTTACCTTCCAGGTCTTCCAGTGGTTCGTAGGTGCCATTGTCCCACACGATCACCCTGCCGGCGCCGTAATTCCCTTCCGCGATGGTGCCTTCAAAATCCTTGTAATCGTACGGATGGTCTTCCACCAGCATGGCCAGGCGTTTGTCGGCGGGATTGATGGACGGGCCTTTCGGTACGGCCCAACTTTTCAGAACACCTTCCATTTCCAGCCGGAAATCGTAGTGCAGGCTCGAAGCGGCGTGTTTCTGAATGACAAAAACGAGGTGCCCGATTTGTGTTTTGCCGCCGGTCGGTTCGGGAGTTTGTTTAAAATCCCGTTTCTTTTTATACAGGGAAAGGCTCATGAGGCGCGTTTTTTAGCGGGGCGCGACAGGCTGGCCCGCAGTTGTTCGAACAGGTCGTCTTTCCGGGTGGGCTCGAAGTCGACCTTTTTCACGGTCACTTTTTTACCGCCCGCTTTTGCCTTGATGATCTTCAGTAATTCCTTTTTGTATTCGTCCTTGTACTGATCCATTTCGAAGGGCTCGGAATACTGTTCGATCAGTTCCATGGCCACTTCGATTTCCTTGAACGACACCTTGATGTCGCCGGGCAGGCGCAGGTCTTCGGGCGACCGCAATTCCTCTTCAAAACGAAGTTGCTGGAGCATCAGGTAATTGTCTTTTGGACGAATAACGGCCAGGTGTTCGGCGGTGCGGAGTACGAAACGGCTGAGGCCCGCTTTACCCGATTTTTTCAGGGCATTGAGGAGGAGCGCATAGGCTTTTTCGCCGCCTTCGCCGGGCTCGATGAAATAAGGCGTTTCAAAATAGGCCTCATCGATATCCTTCGATTCTATAAAAGATTCGATCTCGATCATTTTGGATTTTTTCGGGCTGGCGGCTTCAAAATCCTCGTCTTCGAGCACCACATAGTGGTCGTTGTAATTGTAGGCTTTTACGATTTGGTCCCAGGGCACTTCCTTGCCGGTGCTTTCATTGACCCGTTTGAATTTGATGTGTTTGCCCGTTTTGCTATCCAGCATATCGAGGTCCAGGCTGCTGTCCTGCACGGCGGAATAAAGTTTGACGGGAATATTGACAAGTCCGAAACCGATGGACCCCGACCAGATTGCTCTCATGGGAAGTTGTTTTTATGGAAGAAACGGGTGTGGAATTTCTTTACAAAAACACTGTGCCTGTGGTAGTTGTGGGGTTTTTCACACCGGAATATACACATCAAACCGCGCCCCTTCGCCTTCTTCGCCAATCGCCTCGATCGCCCCGTTGTGGTTGTCCACTATTTTTTTCACGATGGCCAGTCCGATGCCGGTACCCGGATATTCCGATCTGCCGTGCAGGCGCTGGAATACTTCAAAAATACGCTCTTTGTATTGCGGTGAAAAACCGATACCGTTGTCGGAAACCGACAGACGGAAGTATCTTTTTTGTGGGGAAAGTCCGGCGACACCTGCTTCGCCGCCACCCACCAGTTCGCTGGTGATGCGCACAAACGGCGGAATGCCGGGTTTGGAAAATTTAAGCGCGTTGCCGATCAGGTTGTGCATCAACTGACTGAACTGGAACGGGATGAGGTTGAGTTCGCCCATTTCCCCGATCTCGATGATGCCGTGTTTTTCCTGTAGCAATTCCTTGAAATCGTTTTTTACGTCGAGCAGCAGATCGCGGATGTTTACCTTTTTAAAAACACGCTCGGTGGTATTGGTGCGCGAATACATGAGCAAATCCTCGATCAGCGTTTGCATACGCCTGGCAGCATCCTGCATACGGTTCAGGTAGTCCTTGCCCGTATCGGAGAGGTTTTGCGCTTCCCGCTCCTGAATACGGCCGGCAAAAGCCTGGATTTTCCGGAGCGGTTCCTGTAGGTCATGGCTGGAAACGTAGGCAAAGGATTGCAGTTCCGTGTTCATTTTTTGCAGATCGCTGATGGAAATCTCCAGTTTTTCATTGGTTTCCTGTAGCATACGGGTGCGTTCCTGCACCAGTTTTTCCAGTTCCTGCGTGAACGTTTTCTGTTCCTGAATATCAGTACTCGTACCTACCCACATCCGGATGTTTCCTGTCGCATCTTTTTGCGGAATGGCGCGGCTCAATTGCCAGCGATAGGTGCCGTCGTGCCTCCGGAAACGGTGTTCGCAGAGGAAATCCTGCCCGGTCGTGACGGCTTCCATCCACAACCGGATGTTTTCTTCGCGGTCGTCGGGGTGTACGATCTGAAGCCAGCCGTCCTGGCGAAGTTGATGTACGGAGAGCCCTGCATAGTCGAAAACCGACTGGTTGAAGTAATTCATGTTGCCTTCCGCGTCGCTGGTCCATACAAACTGGGGCATGGAATCGGCCAGGAGGCGGAATTTCTGTTCGCGTTCTTTCAGGCGTTGCCGGTGGTTTTTTTCTTCGGTGATGTCGCGGATCGTACCGATCATCTGGGCCGGCTGATTTTGATCGTTGTAAAAGACTTTGCCTTTGCCTTCCATCCAGTGGATGCTCTGGTCTTTCCAGACCAGCCTGGATTCGTAGTGCAGCATGCCTGTTTCAAATGCTTTTTTGAAGGCTTCTTTCCGTATCGGCAGGTCGTCGGGATGCAGGTGTTGCACCAACTGTTCGTGGGTCAGATCTACCCGGGTGGGGTATCCGAAAATTTCAAGATAGCGGTCGGAATATTGAACGGTTCCGTCTTTCAGATTGAGTTCCCAGGTGCCCAGTTCGCTGGCCGCTATAACGATGTTGAGTTTTTCTTCGCTGGCTTCAATTTTCAGGCGGGCCTCCACTTTTTCGGTCACGTCGCTCACTGTGACCAGAATTCCGGACACCGTGCCGTCTTTTTCGCGCAGTGGCGCATATTCGTAGTCGAGGTAAAATTTCCGGAGGCCGCTATTCCCGTGAATAAAGGCAATGGATTCATTTTCCCGGTACGTTTCTCCGGTTTCTATCACGCGGTACATCAACTGCGGATATTTTTGATCATTCAGTTCCGGGAATACCTCCAGCAACTTTTTGTTGATCACTTCTTCCTCCTTTTTTTGCCAGATGTCTCTGAGCAGCACGTCATTGGCCATTTCGATAACCAGATCCGGGCCTTTAAAAATGGTCATTGCAATGGGGGATTGAATGACCATATTCCGAAAGTTCTTTTCACTTTCTGCCAGGAACTGTTTGCCGCGCGTGAGCTCCGTTACTTCCATGGCTACAGCGATAATGCCGTAGATGGTTCCGTCGTCTTCCCGCAGTGCATCGTATACGAAATTGAAATAAGTAGAGTCTTCCCTTCCATAGCGGTGCAGCATGACGGGAAATTCATTGCCGTAGTAAGGCACACCGGTTTTCAGCACGCTCGTCAGCAAGGGCGCCACCGCATCCTTCACTTCCGGCAGCGAATCGAACAGTGACCTGCCGACAAAATCTTCTTCTTTCCGGTCGACGATTTGCAGGTAGGTATCGTTGGCCATTTCCACCATAAACTCCGGTCCGCGCATGATCGTAATGCCCATGGGCGCCTGGTTGATGATGCTCCGAAAACGTTGTTCGCTTTTTTTCAGGGCACGGAAAGTGTTTACCTTTTCGGTGGTTTCCGTACAAGTCACCAGAACGCCGGCGGCCTTGCCTGTTTCATCAAACACGGGGCTGTAACTGAAGGTCCAGTAAACGTCTTCGATGCGGCCATTTCTGAAAATGGGGATTAGTTGATCTTCGCTCCAAACAGAACCGCCGCCGCCGAGTACCTGATCGATCAGGGGTTTGATGATGTGCCAGATTTCCTGCCAGGCCTCTTCTGCGGGTTGGCCCAGAATGGCCGGGTGTTTGCCCTCGTTCCCCAGGCTTGGCCTGTAAGCATCGTTGTAGAAACAGATTAGTTCCGGCCCCCACCACAAAAACATGGGAAACCGTGAATGCAGGATAATGCCAAGAGTCGTCCGCAGACTTTGCGGCCAGGTACCCGGAGGACCGAGCGACGTTTTGCTCCAATCCTTCTTTCGGGTAAGTTCACCCATCTCACCTCCTCCAGACAAAAACTGGGTATTGTGGTCACTCTCCGTGAATGGCATGTAAACGCGTATTGAAAATGGGGAAAATGGTTATGCAAGGTCATGTATCGATAGCAAATGTAAAAATTCCGGTTGAATCGTGTCGGTTTGGTTATCGGTTATTGGTTATTAGTGGTGGCAACCTTCGGCCTTACAAATAATTCAAGCCAGGCCTTACCACCACTAATAACCAATAACTGATAACTACTTCAGGATTCGGTCTGCCGGCAAAACTATAGCAGGAAACATAATCCACAGCCCTCCCATGCGCTGTTTAAATCGTTGCCGGTGACAAACCGGCCGACGCGTGATTATTGCTACTTTTGCCGACATACATCCCTCCTGTCAGCCTATGAAAAAAATCGTTCTGATCACCGGCGCAAGCCGTGGTATCGGCGCCGCCACTGCCCTGCTTGCCGCCGCCGAAGGCTATGCAGTCGGTATTAATTACCGCGAAAACCGCGCTGCTGCCGAAACCATAACGGACACGATCCGGCAGCGCGGCGGAGAAGCCATGGCGATACGAGCCGACGTTTCCAGCGAAAACGAAGTAAAGTCCATGTTCGAACAACTGGACCGCGAATTCGGACCGTTGACGGCACTGGTGAACAACGCGGGCATCGTCGGCGAACTGATGCCGCTTGCGGCAATGACCGCCGATCGCATTCGCCACATGTTCGACGTAAACGTACTGGGCAGTATGCTGTGCGCACGGGAAGCCGTGCGACGTATGTCGACCCGTTCGGGCGGCACAGGTGGTGTAATCGTCAATGTTTCTTCGGGGGCAGCCAAGTCGGGCGCACCATTTGAATACATCGATTATGCCGCTTCCAAAGGCGCCATCGATACTTTTACGATGGGACTTGCCAAAGAAGTGGCCGCAGAAGGTATTCGTGTGAATGCGGTGCGGCCGGGATTTATCGACACGGAAATTCACGCACCCGGCCGTCTCGACCGCATGGTAAATCTGGTGCCGATGGGCCGTGCTGGAACGGCAGCGGAAGTAGCGGAGGCTATTCTATGGCTGTTGTCGGACAAATCGTCGTACACTTCAGGTGCGTTTATTGATATTTTAGGCGGCAGATGATTTATTCGAGGATTTGAGTATTCGAGGAGGTGAGCTCATCCACTCGAATACTCAAATCCTCAAATCCTCAAATCCTCATAAAAAACAACCATGATCTACCTCACCCAACTCATTTACCTGAAACCCGGCCAGGAAGAAATTTTCGATCAGTTTGAAGCGGTCGCAATTCCCCTGATTTCCAGATACAACGGGCGGCTGCTTTTTCGTATCCGGCCCTCCGAAGAGACTGTGATTGAAGGCCATATGGATGAAATGCCGTACGAAGTCCATTTCGTTGAGTTCCATTCCAATGCCGACTTTGCCGCATTTATGCAGGACGAATCGCGCAAACAATTCCTGCATTTGAAAGAACAATCCATTCGGGCCTCTATGCTGGTAAAAGGAGAAAAATTGTAGTCAGGGCCCCGCTAAAAATCTTTTCTTTGAGCAAAAAATCGATGGCTAAACTGCTGCTCCTGATCTGCCTGGTGTGCTGCTATCAACTGCCTGCCCAGGAACTTTTTCAATGGCAAAACCAGCGCCCCCGCTGGGCCACCTTCGAAAATCCGAAGGCAACGCCCGGCGCCGGCGGCAAGGAAAATAAAAGCGCCAAGGGCCATGCATTCGAACCCGTCGAAGCGGGTGCATGTGTCACCCTGCTCGACGTAAAAGGCGCGGGAACGATCCGAAGGATCTGGCTGACCGTCAACGACCGAAGCCCGGAAATGCTGCGCGCACTCCGCATCGATATGTACTGGGACGGCGCGGAAAAACCCGCAGTGTCGGCGCCGCTGGGCGATTTTTTCAGCATTTCGCACGGCCGCACCATGCCTTTTGAAAATGCGCTGTTCTCGAGTCCGGAAGGCCGCTCGTTCAACTGTTTTATTCCAATGCCGTTTCGGAAAGGCGCGCGTATTACCGTCACCAACGAATCGGATCGCCGGCTCGACCTGTTTTTTTACGACGTCGATTTTGAATGGACGGAGAACGTGCCTGCCGACGCTTTGTATTTTCACTGCCACTGGCGGCGCGAACTAAAAACCGCGCTCGGCACGGATTTCGAACTGCTGCCGCAGGTGGCCGGCCGGGGCAGGCTGCTGGGCGTAAATTTCGGGCTCATTACAGCGCCGGAATACGGCAAAAGTTGGTGGGGCGAAGGTGAGGTAAAAATGTACACCGACGGCGACGGCGAATTCCCGACCATCGTCGGAACCGGCTCGGAAGATTACGTCGGTTCGGGCTGGGGGCTGGGAAAATTCATCCATCGCACACAAGGCTGCCCGGTAGCCGATGACAGCACAGGTTTCTGGTCGTTGTACCGCTTTCATCTGGAGGACGCGCTGTTTTTTCGAAAGGAAATGCGCGCCACTATCCAGGTCCTGGGCGGCTTCATGCGCGACGATGTGCGGAAAATGGCAGCCGCAGGAACGCCACTCATCCCGGTGACGATCAATGTACCCGCCGGCTGTATCAAACTGCTGGAAGGCAAACATCCGGCCCTTCAGGATGCGGATTTCCCCGACGGCTGGGTCAATTTTTACCGCTCTGAGGACTATTGCGCGACGGCCTATTTTTACCTGGACAAACCTTCGAACGAGTTGCCTGCACTGGCGCCGGTGGCGCTGCGCACGGCGAAAATGGGGTCAGGGAAGTAGTTTTGAGTGTTTCGTTTTTAGGCCACATTGCGCCTGCTGGGGAGAAGTCGATGTTCCTTCCCCAACAATACAGGGGCGTATTTGTACGATTCATGCACTGTTTTTTCCAGTTCATTACCAGCAGGCGATGAAAAAATGCAGACATAAAATATATTTGCCTAAACAATATAATTACCAATACATATGAAACACTTCCCTTTTGCAAGCGCCTGCGCTACCCTGTTGCTATGCCTCATCGGTTGCACACAGGAAACACCTCAAAAAACGGTTGAATCCAAGCCTGCTGCCACCCAGGCCGATTTGGTCAAACACGGCGAGTACATCGTCAACATCGCCGGTTGTAACGATTGCCATTCACCCAAAATCATGACGGCCAAAGGCCCCGAACCCGATCCGGCACGGCTGCTTTCCGGTCACCCGGCCGATGAGCCGCTGCCCGCCATTACTGATAAAAAGATGATCGCGCCGGGCCAGTGGGCCTTGTTTAACCCGAGCCTGACAGCGGCGGTAGGGCCCTGGGGCACCACATTCGCTGCCAACCTGACACCCGACGACACGGGTATGGCGCACTGGACGGAAGCACAGTTTTTCAAAGCCATGCGCGAAGGAAAACAGAAAGGGATGGACGGCACACGCCCGCTGCTGCCGCCTATGCCCTGGCCCAACCTGGCAAAAATGACAGACGACGACCTGCGGTCGGTGTTCGCTTACCTGCAATCGCTGAAACCGGTGAAAAATGCGGTGCCGAATCCGATTCCGCCGGCCATGTGAGCGACAGGACTGCGCGCGAGGTGAGGGCAAACGCATCAAAACAATATGATTTTGGGCGTTTTTTGAAATAATCATTCTGTAGGGTGTGGCATCGTGCTGTACTGTTCTTTTCCTTGATGAAAAGAACCAAAAATCAAGGCTGTATTCAAATCCTGCGATTTTGCTACCCTTTCCTTCCCGCCGGAGGCGGGACCCAAACTCGCCCCGCCTT
>Ga0209717_1000571_pt1 | contig 44593 bp, 30 predicted proteins | sample AD_UKC048_MetaG_FD_184418 | JGI IMG/M metagenome (GOLD analysis project Ga0209717, IMG submission 184418) | Active sludge microbial communities of municipal wastewater-treating anaerobic digesters from USA - AD_UKC048_MetaG (SPAdes) (version 2) | ecosystem: Engineered > Bioreactor > Anaerobic >...
CGGCCCCGTTTTTATAGAGTTGTTTATTGAGCTCATAGCCGCCTTCTTCAATATTTTGCCGTTCTCCCTCTTTAATCACCAGTTTATTCCCGAAGGGCGTGTAGACCTGTTTGAAGTAATCCGCCATTTCTTTTACTGTGGCCAGTTTTGGTGGAGCTATAGGTAAAAGATAAGAACCCACAATATAACCGGTCTTATTATTGAATGTGACTTTTTCCCAAAAGCCATGCATTCCTTCGGTCACCACCGCTACCAACTCCTCATCCGTATTAAGGATCGATATTTTAGTTCCGTAAGGAATCTTGTCCAGCACTTTGGCACCAATAGCGGGTTTTTCCCTTATGCTGAGGCCTGATTTAGCAGCCACCCAGGCAGTACGGGTTTGTGCTAAAACCTGATTCGTGCATAGAACAAGAGAAAGGAGAAGGATAAGAGTATGTTTCTTCATAATAATAGTATCAGGAGTTCATGACCGAATCATCTTGTTTTTTAAACGGACTTACCAGCAAGCTCATTACATTTTCATCTTTTTCAGCCGGGTAATAGCGGTCCAGTCCATATTTCAATTCTTTTGTATCAAGAAAGGAGAAAGTGCCCAGCAACCGGTCCCAGATGGAAAACACCGCGCCGTAATTGCTGTCGGTATAGGGTTGTTTCCAATGGTGATGTACTTTATGCATATTGGGGGAGATGAGGATATAACTAAGCGCCTTGTCCAGTCCCTTGGGCAAATTGATATTGGCATGCGTAAAGGCTGTAGCCAGTACCACCAGGGTCTGGTAGATCATCACCGCATACATGGGGGCGCCGGAGATGAGGATGAGGAGCATAAAGAAGATCCCCCGCAGCAAACTATCACCCGGATGGTGGCGCAGTCCGGTGGTGACGTCCACATTGGTATCGCTGTGGTGTATCAGGTGGAAGCGCCAGAGGAATTTATTCTTGTGCATCACCAGGTGTACCAGCCAGCTGCTGAAGTCGAGGGCGAGTACGCCGATTATAATAGTAACCAGTACCCCGGTATTAAACCAGTACACCAATCCGAATTGCTGACTGAGGCACCAGTCGGATAGTTTCACGATAATCAGCGCCAGTCCGGTATGCAGGATCAGGTGCAGTACGGTGAAGAAGAAGTTCACGCCGGCATGGCGTAGTTTATTCTTTTTATACCGCAGGGGGATCAGCGGGATGGCGCCTTCAATGATCCAGAAGAAAAGCAGTCCGCCCACGAGGATCGCCAGCCGTTCCAGCGGCCGTTGTTCCAGGTTTTGGAAATAGTGCAACAGGTTGCTCCACATAGCAAGAGATTTCGGGAAAAGATACGAAGGAAAATGGGTTTTTTCCCAAGGTGGGGTTGCCGCGTCCGGTTAATTTGCCGGGACCACAGGTAGTGGGAAAATCAAATAGTATGGCAGGAACATTCACACAGTTATATGTGCAGGCGGTGTTTGCGGTGAGGGGGAGGGAGAATTTGATCAGTCCGGTATGGGCAGATCGTTTGTATAGTTATATGGGCGGCATTATCAATGCCAAGAAGCAGAAGCCAATTATTATTAATGGCATGCCCGATCATGTGCATGTGTTTTTTGGGTTACGTCCCGGAATGAGTGTTTCGGATATAGTCAGAGATATTAAAAGTTCATCGACGAATTTTATAAATGAAAACAGGTTTGTGAAAGGGAAGTTTTTCTGGCAAGAGGGTTTTGGTGCTTTTTCGTATTCCCAGTCACATATTGATCGGGTATACCAGTATATTAAGAACCAGCAGGAACATCACAAAAAGAGATCATTCCGGGACGAATACAAGGAATTATTGAATCGTTTTCAGGTTGAACATAAAGACCAATATTTGTTTGAATTTTATGATTGATAATAATGGAGCGGGAAAAATTTATTGATTCCAGGAAACGTAGGGTCATTTCCTAATTTTACACCAAATAACTGTGTCACCTCTATAATTGTGTCACCCCTTCGGGGCTAGGGGGCATCTCCGATGTATGTGTTTCTATAATTGTGCCACCCCTTCGGGGCTAGGGGGTATCACCGAAATATGCGTTTCTATAATTGTGTCACCCCTTCGGGGCTAGGGGGCATCTCCGATGTATGTGTTTTTATAATTGTGTCACCCCTTCGGGGCTTTATTTAGATAACGCCAATTAATTATCGAACTCGCCCAAAAGGGTGATATAATTATAGGAAATCGCACGGCAAAGAACGATTAGCCCCGAAGGGGTGATATAGTTATAGAACGGAAATGTGAAAATGCCCACAGAGCCCCGAAGGGGTGGCACAATTATAGGAAATCGCAGGGCAGAAAGCGATTAGCCCCGAAGGGGTGATATAATTATAGAACGGAAATGTGAAAATGCCCACAGAGCCCCGAAGGGGTGGCTCAATTATAGGAAATCGCAGGGCAACGAACGATTAGCCCCGAAGGGGTGATATAATTATAGAACGGAAATGTGAAAATGCCCACAGAGCCCCGAAGGGGTGGCACAATTATAGGAAATCGCACGGCAAAGAACGATTAGCCCCGAAGGGGTGACACAATTATATGAAAAGGATCGGAAAACCTTAATAGGTAACACCTCATATGAAAATTCATTCCTCCCCCTTCCCCTCAATCTCAAACTCATGCCCGCAATCAAAACAATGATTCACCTTATCGGGGGCGATGGCATAATCTCCCAGGCCGAACGTGAGGAGCGCGGTGAGCCAATTGCTGGCTTTACGGGGCGTGCTGACTTCTTCTATATTATGCGAACCACATTTGGGACAGGCAACTGCTGCCCGGTTCTCCTGGCGTAACCGGACCAGAATATCAACCGCCCGTTGTGCCTGGGTGCTTTCCACCATCAGTTTGATACCCCCTACTGCATTGGTAAGAATCGGATCGATGGTCACGGTATTTTCATCCTTTAACCAGCTTTCAATCCCTTCCTCTTCCAATACACCACGGGCAATATGTGCTTCCACATAATTATTATACGCATTGATCACTGTAAAATCACTCATAATTACCTCCCATATTCATCCCCATACTCCTCCGCATATTTCTCATAGCGTTTGATCAGGGCGATGTTCTTTTTTTCGATCTCCGTCAAAAATCCTTTTATATCCACTGTATTGGGCACGTACCAGTCCTGCAGTTCGAACTGCTGACGCAGGTGCTTTTTATTAAAACAAAATCCATGGCGGGCAAAGATCTCATTGCGCATGAATTCAAGGTCTTCCTTCATTTCATTCTCCACATCTTCGGCCGTGAGCAATCGCTGGGAGGCCGTGGGATAATTACCTACCGCCGGATCATAACTGAATTTTTTCCGATCGAGGGCAAAGGTTTTGGCCGGACGTTTCGCATCATTGGCAGTAAAGGTACCCATGACCGCATCTGCTTTGGCCGGATCCATGACTAGATCAAACACCCCGTCATCTTTATGATCACCGGGCTCGGCGGCATGTATTTTCCATAACGTATTCTCTTTTTTAATAGTGCCAGCGAAAGGACGGTCATTACCCGCCACAATGGATCGGCCCTGCACAGAGTCAGCTTTGATGGAACTGATCAGGAGGGTGATTTTGTTTTCACCAAAGGCACCCACAAAGGAACCAAGCCGGTAATCGGGTTGGTTATTGGCGCCGGGTGTATCCGTGGGCTTTTCGATTGCTTCGTTTTCCGTTTCGGCGCTGCCTGATTTTTTGTCCTTGCAGGAAGAAAGGGTGAAGACGGCCAGCAACATTAAAGCAGCGGGCAGGTGGAAGGAACCGTTATTTTTGTACTGCATAATTGGAGTTGTATTTAAAAATAAGACAAATTATCAGCCGCACCAATATCATCAACGCATCGCTCCTCCTGGGCCTGGCCTTTTTTACCTGGCTAATGGCCACTATAACGGTGGCCTACCTGCCCTATAATACGGATGTGGGTTTCCTGCGGATCAAACAACAGTATATCACGATCGATGAATGGAGGATCGCTTTCTTTATTCATGTGTATGCAAGTATGTGGGTGCTGCTGGCGGGATTCACGCAGTTTTCCAGATCACTTCAACAGCGTTATCCCCGGCTGCATCGCGGTATGGGGTATGTATATGTGGCGGATGTGTTATTCATCACCGGTCCGGCCGGTTTGCTGATGGGCTTTTATGCCAATGGTGGATTGAGTTCCCGGATTGCATTTGTGCTGCTGGCGGTTTTGTGGATCTATTTTACCACCATGGCATTAGTAAAAGCAAAGCAGAAAGATTTTACCGCCCACCGTAATTATATGATCCGTAGTTATGCCCTGACTTTATCGGCTATTACCCTGCGGGCCTGGAAATACGCCATTACCAACACCGTTGAATTACCCCCGATGGATGTGTATCGGGTGGTGGCGTGGGTTGGGTGGGGGTTGAATTTAATCATCGCTGAGTGGGTGATTGCCCGGAAAATGATTATTAATAAATAATCAATATTTACGAGACACGGGCTTTGCCCTTTGTCAAAGGAATTCAACCCCGTTGGGGTTGGGGGGCGGTTAACACGTCGAACCCCGGGTTGGCACCCGGGGCTATCATTGTTCAACCCTTTCAGGGTTGGCAGCATAAGTAATGGTTGAATAGAAATCCCGTTTTTATCGTAAGGTATTAATCCTTCAACCCCTTTCAGGGTTGGCAGTATATGCTGAAACCTGAGCATTGAAGAATCCAGTGCTTTGGTTAATAGAATTCATGAATCAATAATCCATTTTCATTGAGGAGTCGGGGGCAACAATTGATGTTTGAAACTGTAAATAAATTCAATTGTGTATCACGTCTAACCCCGAAGGGGTTGAACAATGGTAGCCCCCGGTGAAACCGGGGGTAAAGAGCAAAAAAGCGACCCCCCAACCCTGCAGGGGTTGAACCAGTGAAATTGGGAAAAGAAAAAAGCCCCCCTTTTTCAAGAGAGACTTTCAAAGCTAGATTATATGAAGTTTACCGTATTCACCCTTCGGCACGCCTGCCTGTCCGGTAGGCAGGCCTGCCTGTCCGGTAGGCAGGCTCAGGGTGACATCGGTGCTTGTCATGCTGAGCTTGCCGAAGCAAGACGCAATGCTTCTATTGATTCAACATCAACGGCATCACCAGCATCAACAGATCCTCGTTCTCGTCCTGGTCGGTAGGTTTGATCAGACCGGCCTTGGTGGGCGTGGAAAGTTCCATATTTACTTCTTCGCTGTCGGTGGCGTTGAGCATTTCGATGAGGAACTTGGCGTTGAAGGCGATCATCAGGTCCTCGCCGTTGTACTGGCATTTCATGCGCTCATTACCTTCAAAACTGAAGTCCACATCCTGGGCGGCCAGTTGCAGTTCGCTGCCACTGATACTCAGGGCTACCTGGTTGGTACTCTTGTTACTGAAAACGCTTACACGACGCAGGGCGCTCTGGAAATCGCTCTTGCTAACGGTCAGGCGATAAGGATTGTCGGCCGGGATCACCACTTTATAGTCAGGGAAACGGGCATCAATCAAGCGGCAACTCATCTGGGTAGTGCCGTGTTTTACAAAGAGGTGATTGCTGTTATAGCTCACGGTGATTTCTTCGTCGGTGGAAGGAATCGCGGATTTTAAGAGGTTCAGGGGCTTGCGCGGAGCGATGAAAGAGTCCGTTTTGGGACAGGCTACATCTGTTCTTTTATAGCGCACCAGGCGGTGGGCATCGGTAGCCACACACTGCAGGCCTTTTTTGTCGAGTTCGAAGAAAACGCCGGTCATAGCAGGACGCAGGTCATCATTGCTGGTGGCAAACAGGGTTTTGTTAATGGCAGTAACCAGAGCCGAAGCCATCATGGTAAAGGAGGTGGTATCGTCGGCGGTGGGCTCTTTCGGGAAATTGTCCGGATTTTCACCCATTACCTTGTACTTACCATTATCGCTGGTGATTTCGATGGCAAAATTCTTGTCGATATTGAAGGTCAGGGGCTGGTCGGGGATATTTTTCAGCGAATCCATCAAGATTTTGGCCGGAATACACACTTTACCACTGTCTTTGGCTTCAATTTCCAGTTGCACCCGCATTACGGTCTCCAGGTCGGTGGCCACTACGGTCAGTTTGTTTTTTTCCACTTCAAAGAGGAAATCTTCCAGGATCGGCAATACGGTGTTGGAATTGATTACACCAGAAATATGCTGCAATTGTTTCAGCAGGGATGAAGAAGAGGCTATGAATTTCATAATATGAATTGAATGGGGCGAAACTACTGATTTTTAACATACGGCAATCAATTCGTCGCCGCTGTGGAATACTTGTTTTCATCCCGGATTTCATTGACAATCTGCCCGTCTTACCCTATCTTGTTTTAATATTGCCTGATCCAAAATTCACCGGATGTTTGATAAACTATTTGGCTGGGGAAAGAAAAAGCCAGCGGAAGCACAGGAACCAGCGGTCGTTTTCGGCCGTTATTCGGATAATAATAAGCCGTTGTCCAAGGTAAACCGCTGGACCGACGCGGATAATCTTTTTAAAGAAAAGAAGTACCCTGAAAGCCTGGATGCCTTTTTTGACTACCTGCGGGACGATGTGGCCGGAAATGTTGTATATGAACGAAACGGTTCCGAGGGCCGTTTTGAACTCAGTCAGGGCTCCAAAATCGTCCGGGGCAGTTTTAATGGCTCCCTGGTGAACGCGGAAGTGACCCTGGCCCGGATGCCCCAGCCCTCTGTACCGGTGATGCGCCGCCTGCTTGAAATGAACTTCAACCTTTATTACAGCCGCTATGCCCTGGAAGCCGACCGGCTCTGTATGTGCTTTGACAGCGAGGCAACCACGGCCAGTCCCAGTAAACTCTATTACGGTCTGAAAGAACTGTCCACCAAGGCCGATAAGCAGGATGACCTGCTGGTACAGGACTTTTCGAGCCTGGAGACTACCGACGATGAACATGTAACCCCTTTGACTGATACGGAAAAGGAAGTGAAATACACTTTTTTTCAGCAATGGATCGGGGAAACCCTGGATACGATTGATGGTCTGGATGCGGACAAATTCTCCGGCGCTGTTGCTTATCTCCTTCTTTCCCTTTCTTACCGGATCGATTATATGATTGCGCCCGAGGGCAAACTGCTGAACCAGCTGGAACGTGTCATCGCCATTTACTTTAAAAAAGATGAACGACCGGTAACGGAGAAAAACCGGGATATGGCGGAAGAATTCAGGAAACTCAAGGCCCTTTCCAAAGAAGAAGTGATTGGCTATCTGTTCCGGTCCAAGTATACTTTTTCCATTGTGGCACCACAGCCGTATAAAACGATCAGTGACTCGATTCATGCCGCCAATCAGAATATGGTCTGGTACCGCGATAATAATTATCCGGCCATTGCCAGTCATATCACTGAATACGGAATTTCCTTTTGCCAGTATTCCTACAGTCTGCCCAAGGCCATCACGGAACTGTTTCATTTATTTATGATGGTGAATTACCCGGATTATTTTTCCGCGCTTGGTTTTTCCACTAAATACTATGATGCTGCCAGCAATCAGTTTCAGCAACAGGCCATCACGGATAAAATCTATGCGATTCAACAAAGCTGGAAGGAAAAATATCCGTTGATGGATTTCAAGACCGCCAACCTGCGCTTTGACAGCCTGGTGAATTTCAATCTCACGTTTACCAATGAGATGGAGTTTCTGAACATGGAGCCTAAATAAGTTTAATTATTACCAATGGACCCGCAACTCATTATCGAAAAATACCAGAACGCGATTATCCAGATTGCCACTTCCAACGGAACAGGCACCGGCTTTTATGTAAAAGAGTTTGACCTGATCGTAACCAATGACCACGTGGTGGCGGAGAATGCGGAAGTGACGATAGCTGGTAAGACTTTTGATAAAGCCTTATCGAGGGTCTGGTATACGGACCGTAAACATGACCTGGCCTTTCTCGAAGCCCCGAAAAATATTGAACTGCCCGATCTGCAGTTGGGGACCTATGAGCAAATGAAGGACGGGGATGCCGTAGTTGCCATCGGTCATCCCTTTGGTCTGAACTATACCGCCACGCAGGGCGTGATCTCGAAAGTAGATCGTATCCGTGACGGACTTAAGTTTATACAGATCGATGCAGCCATCAATCCCGGCAACAGTGGCGGACCATTGGTGAATATGAGCGGGGAGATAATTGGTGTAAACTCATTTATCATCCGTGGCGGAGATAACCTGGGTTTTGCCCTGCCGGTGCTTTACCTGCGGGAAGCCTTACAATTATACCAGCCGAATAAAGGCCAGGCCTCCACCCGTTGTTTCAGTTGCGGCTCGGTGGTCACTGTTTCTACTATTGATTCCGCTAAATATTGCCCCAACTGTGGTACGGAGGTCAAGCTGCCCGAGATTCCCGAGAAAGAAGTGGAACCGGTGGGGTCGGCCAAGATTATTGAGGACATATTAAAAGAGATGGGCAAGGATGTAAGGCTGGCCCGGGAGGGGGTGAATCACTGGACGGTAAAGGAAGGGTCGGCTAAGATCAAGATTACTTATAATGCGGAGAATTTCTTTATCGCCGGCGATGCGTATCTCTGCCAGATGCCCGCAGATCCTGCAAAGATCAAGGCGCTCTACCAATACCTTCTGCAGGAGAACTTCCGCACCCGCGGGTTGGTCCTCAGTTGCGTTAAACAAAACATTGTCTTAAGCCGCATCATCTATGATCTGGATATGACCCGTGAAAACGGCGCCGCTGCCTTCCGCGAGCTCTTCCAACAGGCGGATCTTTATGATGATCAGCTGAAGCGGGAGTTTGGGTGTACGGAGCGGTTGGAAGAATGAGTAATGAGTAATCAGTAATGAGTAGCCCGGGAAGAGCCTGCCTGAAAAGACACACCAAAACAATGAAGAAATATAAAAAATAAACGGTAAAAATCAGTATAAACACCAAATAATGAGTGCATTGTATATACAAAAACACTCGGTTTCAGACTTTACCATTTATTCTGAGTCTTCCATTGCTACTCATTATTGATTACTCATTACTCATTCCCGTTCTCTTGCATTTGGCCAAACTATTCCGTACATTACTCTCTGTAAATCTTGATACAATGAAAACCATCACCTCTGCCACGGCCTTTATGGCCTTAAGTCTTCTATTGTCTGTCCCTTTGTTTTCCCAGGAAACGAATAAGAATGATGCCCGGAGATTTTTATCCCGGGGAATGAGTATTTTCTTTTCACCGGTGTATACTTCGCCGATGGATAAGGGTGCGGATTCCCTGTTGTTCAGGGGAAGCGGGGCCGGGATTAAGTTCGGGGGGGACTATTTTTTCGGCAATGTCGGATTGGGAGTGGTCTCCGGTTTCAGCAGTTCAGCGGCCGATGATGCACTGATCAATGATTTTTTAAAACGGAATAGTATTCCCCAGGACCAGCTGGTGATCAATAAATCTTCGCAGCAGAGTATGTACCTGTTGATCGGCCCTTCCCTGCGTTGGGGTAATAGTGTACAATTGTTTGCACATGCAAAAGGCGGGTTGTTTATTAATAATGGTGGATTGGTGAATATCCAGCAGAAGGGGGCGCAGCGTTCTATTTACCGCAATGAAGCCACGACAAAAAGTATCTATCCCGGTTTCCAGGCCGGACTGGGCATACAATATAGTACCAGGTCGGAAACCTGGTCTTTTGGATTCGGGGCCGATTATATGAGTACCAAAACACAGATGCAGAATTTTGATCTGCGCCGGGGCGGCGGGGTCGAAGGACTTAAGCTCTCCCGTAATATTTCCGACCTGATGGCGGGTATCAGTATACGCTATAATATCCGTTCACCCCGCGATGCTGCCAGCGGGCAGGCAACGGGAAGACGTACCAGAGATGCCGCTAGTGGATTACCTACTGGCAGAAGATCCACGATGTCGAACCGTGATGCGGCCAGCGGATTGCCAACCGGAAGAAGATCAACGATGACAAACCGTGATGCCGCCAGCGGATTGCCAACCGGAAGAAGATCAACGATGACAAACCGTGATGCCGCCAGCGGATTGCCAACCGGACGTCGTTCGTCAGAAATTATAACAGAAGAGGTTGAAATAACTGAATCCGGTGCGAACTGTGGACCCGTTACTCAGCGGGTGACGAATCCGGATGGCAGTACCAGCGAAATGACTTTTGCCTGTCCGGATGATGCGGCGGCATACCTGCGTAATATTAATGGCGGTATGCCAAATCGTATATCCATGAACGTTACCGTTCCCAAACAAACCCAGGGAGCCACATTCGGGGAAAAAGTGAACCAGGGATTACAGGGGCCCGGTGGCACGAATGCAGGGAAGCAAACCCAGGGAGCTACATTTGGAGAGAAAGTAAATGCCGGATTGCATGCGGCAGGCGGGGCATTGGCACAGGGGAAAAATATTATTTCCGGAAATATCGGTTGGGCTACGGAAGGCTCAACCGGTATAGTAACAAATAAAACAATTACTAAACTGGCTGGTGGTTCTGGTGGTGGGGCGGCCGCAGCTTCTTATGCAGCCACCGGCATGGTGGTGAGCAATCCAAGTCCGGGTATTGGTTCGGTGCTTACCCTTTATTCAAGAGAAGCCGGCAGTGGAATGGCCACCGGCAGAAGAGACAAGGGCAGCGGAATGGCAACTGGTCGTCGTCAGTACCAGCCGCTTTACCAGGAAGGAAGTGGATATGCTTGTGATACCTGTTCCACTACTGTCCGGTTATCCAGTGTACAAAACAACCCCTATTTTGCAGGTAATGATCTTGCTGGAGAAAATGTTCAAATGATAAACGGCCATAACAACCCTGCTTTTACGGAGAGTCAGATGGCGGGTACCATGGCCAAAAGCGGCAAAGGACATGACCAGGATTGTGATGGACTGGCCGGAGTGGATGTATACTTAAAAAATCCGTATAGCGGGGCTGTGCTGGCGAAAACAACAACCACCGCCTGTGGTGATTTCTTTTTTGCCAATGTTCCGGATGGAGATTATGCAGTGGCGGTGATCGGCATTTTGGGAACTAAAAAAGGGTATGACTATTATAAAGCCAGTGCATCAGATATGCGGGGGATAGTGGAGACTGCACCTTCAGCTTTGCAATTGTTTTTAAATACAGGTGGTAAAGAAGAAGAACCGGTACAAAAAGCCGGTATCAGTACCTCCCGGTCGAATATCCGGAATAAAACGCTGACGATTATTGAAGCCGATACAGATGGTGATGGGGAGTATGAAGCCTTAAGGGCGAATGCGACATTCAGTGATGGCAGTTCAGCCGATATCAGTTCATCCATTAAAAAATCTCCTGCCTCAGGTGGTTCACCTTCCCTGACGATTGATGAAGCGGGTACCCAACGGCGCAGGGTGGAAGTATTAAAATCAAATAAGACGGGAAATCCGAATGCCAGAAGACTGACCGGTATCAGTGTCGCCGGCACAGGAATCACTTTAAGAGCTACCGCCACTTTTTCTGATGGTAGCTCATCAGATATTACGGAGAGTCTGGAAGTAAACAACGCGCATAACGGGGTTCGTCAGTATAGTGTTATGGTGAGCGATGTGGATGGGGATGGACACGCAGATGCCGTGCTGAAAACCAGAACGAAATCTAATCAGACCAATGAACGGATGGCCGCCAATGCAGAGGAAGAGATCTGGAGTCCCCGGTCGAATATTAAAACAATACCAGTAACAACCGGTGACCTGGATGGAGATGGTGCAGCGGATATGATCGCGGGTAACAATGGATATGATCAGACCCACCGGTTGACCAGGGGTACTAAATCCGGTGGTGCTATGTCGCGGCAGGCGGGTGGTCCGATCGGAGGGATCATTGTTAAAGGAGGCAAGAACCCGGGTGGTCAGATGAGGACCATGACCACCGATGAAAACGGGATGTTTGAGTTTACCGGCCTTGAGGCAGGCAGTTATACCTTTACGGTAGAACAAAAACTGATCATCAACGACGAGACATTTGTTTCTGTAGGTGATGGCAGTAGCAGCCGTGCACAGGATCACAATTCATCAAGATCTAATAAATCCGGTATAGTTGCTCCGGATGGTGGCGGCGGCAGTGGTGGCAGCGGCGGAACTAAAGCACAGGATCATAATTCAACCCGCTCCAATAAAACCGCCAGTATTGCAGCACCTGATCCCGGAAGTGGTGGAGGTGGCGGCGGCGGCAGCAAAGCACAGGATCATAATTCAACGCGTTCGAATAAAACGGCCAGTGTGATTGATAATGATTTGGATAACGGCGATGGCAGCTTCCGTAAAGGAGATGTGAAAGTCACTGCTTCCCAGAATACACAATCATTACGTACCATCTCTGTACAGGCCGACCTCGACGGTGATGGTGTTTATGAAACAGATGTGACCTCCAAAATTTCGGATGAATTAATACTGGATAAGGAAGGTAACCTGACTGAACCGCAACAGAAAGCCGGTATCAGTACGTCCCGCAGCAATATCCGCAACCGTAGTTCATTACAACCCGTCACCCAGACCGTTTTCACCGGTTATGGTACAACCACTATCAACGGGAAAGAGGTGGAAGTAAAAACGGTGTATAAAGTAGTGGAGAAAGCGACGAGCGGGTTGAAGGATACGTTGAAGACGCAGGTTTCGATACATCCCGCAAAAAAGTATTCTCCAACCGTGTAAATTTTTTTGGCGGGACTACTCAACCTGACAACAACATTCCGCTTCGTAAGAGGAAAAGCGGGAAGGATTTTCAATAAACATTCTCTCATAACCCTGAAAGGGTTGAACTATTAATAGCCCCGGGTGTCAACCCGGGGTTAATATATTCCCGCGATCTCCTCGAACCCCGGAGGGGTTCAACTTATTATGTTTCCTCTATGTCACCCATCCCATCGATAAACCTGTCTACCGGATAGGCAGGCGGAATTCATTAAACTTTTAAAGTTTTTTTAAATCTAATGTCCTACAGATAACAAGCCAAAATAATTACATACGAAGATTTAGTTGAACCCCTTCAGGGTTCCAGGAGATATCGTAAACATCGGACCCCGGGTTGACACCCGGGGCTATTAATCGTTCAACCCCCTTCGGGGTTGGTAGTGAAATACAGACACTTCCTGCTTTTCAACATTCGGAGCGAAATGATCGTGTCATCCTGCCCTTCGATAAACTCAGGGTGACAACAGTCCTTGTCATGCTGAGCCTGCCTACCGGACAGGCAGGCTTGCAGAAGCATGCGTCGTATCGAAGGGTGCCCTTCGACAAGCTCAGGGTGACAGTCGTTGTCATACTGAGCTTGCCGAAGTATTATCTTCGCAGTATGTACAAAAAATCCCTCACCAAAGAACAGGCCCTGCAAAAGCTGAAGCACTATTGTGCTTACCAGGAGCGGGCGCATAGTGAGGTGAAGGAGAAGTTGTATGACCTTGGAGTGTGGAAGAAGGATCATGATGAGATTATCTCCACACTGATTGAAGAGAATTACCTGAATGAAGAACGGTTTGCAATTGCTTTTGCCGGGGGCAAGTGGCGGGTGAAGCACTGGGGTCGGGTGAAGATCAAATATGAACTGAAGCAGAAGCAGGTGAGTGAGTATTGTATTAAGAAAGCCATGAAGCAGATTGATGAGGATGAATATATGACCGTGTTAAAGAAGATGGCCGATGAACGGTATGCCTCTTTAAAATCGGATCAGTATATGGTTCGGAAGAAGAAGACGATGGATTTCCTGATGGCGAGAGGTTTTGAGATGGACCTTATACGGAAGGCGGTGGAAGACAAAGCCTGATTATTCCAATACCAGTTTCCACTTTTCTCCTATCACATATTTTTTATGCCGGGTACCGATAAAAAGGGAAGGTCCGGAGATGCCCAGCAGCAGGGCTTCAAACTGCAGCCAGTTTCGCACACCGGCACTGCCTTTCGTGATGGCTGCCACCGGCAGTAAGGGTACGGCCAGTATCGCACCCCCCAACAGGTAAGCAGGAATAAGCATCCAGCCCCGCTTATTGATCCAGGGTTTGCGTACAATCAGGATATCTTTCAGCAACAATTGTATGGTATCCCGGGTATAAAGCGATAGGTGTTTAATCTTCAGTCCTTCGGGGTGACGGCGGCTGACCCGCACTTTTTTGGTGTAGCTGCTGTCTTTCCCGTTTTTATAATACCGCATTAGTTGTAAGGAGGAATCGGTGAGTGCTATGACTTCACCGTGGTATTTGCCAGTGGCGGTGAAAAAATAAGTATCCCAGTCATTTTTCAGGGTGATCTTTTTCGAAGGACGGTGCTGATTCACTAAGATCAGTTTTGGCAGTGTGTCCTGAGCAGTTGAAGCCACAGATATCAGTAAACTTAGAAATATAAACAGATGGCGACGCATATTAGTTTTTCATTTGAATAGACACCGTAGCTCCTTGCCCCTTCTTACTCTGTATATCCAGCGAGGCATCCATTGTTTTCAACAAATCTTTAATAATCAGGTAACCCAGCCCGTGGCCTTTCTTATTATCGACATTGGCGGAAGTGATCACCACTTCCTCGGCCATCAGGCGCTGGATCTGTTCGGGACTCATGCCGATACCTTCGTCTTTGACCGAGACAGTGATATGGCCATTTTCTTTAATGGCGGATACCACAATGGCGCCTTTCTCCGTAAAATGAATCGCATTGGTGAGCAGGTTATAGATCAGGATCTTCAGGGGTTCGTAGTACTGGTGGATCTCCAGGGCCGGATCGACATCGTTGAGAATGATGAGTTTTTTCTGCCGGGCGAGGGATTGTAATAAACCCAGCAACTGCGTTACCATCTCCTGCAGGTTGAAATTTTCTTTTACCAGACGACGGTTCTCATTTTGATACTTGATCCAGTTGAGGATATTGGTGGAGAGTAGCTGCAGTTCCTGTGAAGTATTCGTGATTTCTTTTAAGGTTTCCACCTGCAGGTCCTCACTCATCAGTTTGCGTTTCTCGATCAGGTTCTTACCGGCCACGTTAAGGAATTTCAACGGGGTCACGATATCATGACTGATAATAGAGATGAGGCGGGTCTTGATACTGTTGTTTTTTTCGAGTACTTCATTTTGTTCCTGCAGCTCTTTTGTTTTTTCAGAAACCTGATTTTCGAGTCTTTGTTCCCTTATTTCATACTGGCGGGTCCGGAACCGAAAATAAAGACTCAGGGCCCCAAATACAATTCCTGTACTCAGGATATAAAACCACCAGCGCTGGTACCAGGGAGCCGGGACGGAAAACTTATATTGTTTATATGAATAGTTATTGATACCAAACCCATTCAGCTTGCGGATATTCAGCGTGTATTCACCACTCTCCAGGTTACCCAGCTGAATCAGCGCCCCATTATCTGTATTCACCATTTTCCAGTCCCGCTCATTATTCAGCCGGTATTCGAGGTAAATATTTTCTTTATTGCACCAGGCTGAAAAACCTAAGCGGATCAGCACATCCCGGTGAAAAGCGTTTACACTTTCTTTATCAAAGGTGGCCGGGTCTATCCGCTTATCATCAACAGTTACCTCGTCAATAAATATTTCACCATCGGGCAGTACGGGTATTGCAGTGGCAGGATTTACCCATAACAAGCCCTCCATGGTGGGAAAGGAAATGGTTTTATTTTTCATTACCAGTCCGCAAGGCATACAGCCGCCATTCATCTCTGTCATATCCATGCCGTCATTCCGTCCAAAATAGTGATAATACAACTGTTGATCATTCTTTTCGTAGGCGTGTATCATGTCTTCAATACTGGCTTTGAATAAGCCCCGGTTGGTACTGATCCAACAGAAGCCCTTTCCGTCGTCAACAAAACAGTGGGTGTATAATAAATGCCGGTTTTTATCCAGCGGCAGGGCCTTTACCAGGCCTTTATGACTGACATACAGCCCGTTTCCATAGGTGCCGAAGAATATATAATCCTTATAGGTCCAGATCGTACGTACACAATAATTGCCATCGGTATAAAGCGTATCGAGCCTGTTGGTCTTTGTATCAAACTGCAATAAGGCATAGCAGTTGGCAATGGCCAACACGCCCGGACTGATTTCCTTCATATCAAAATGGGTCCTCAGTTGTTCCGAACTTTTGTAATGATAGACGGTATCGATACCATCTCCGTTCATCCTGAAAATACCCACTTCATTGGCCATATATAATTGCCCGCCGGATTCAGCCATGACCAGCTGTGCATAGTCTGGTCTTATTTTGGGGTAAGGAGTCAGGCGGCCACTGTTGAGATTGAATTTATGCAGACAGGAGATGCCCAATTCTTTGCTCGTCCGTATAAACCAGAAAACAGAATCATTTTGCAGATAGGTACTGATGCTGTATGGACCTTTGAGTGCCTGTGGGGCGGTGGGATTGTTTTTTCCCAGAAGATGCCCTTCATTGGTCATGATACTGCCATCCGGGAGTTCCACCTGTGAATAGTAGGAGGTACGTTCATTGGTTGTTGACCTTACTTTTCGCACCGGCTCCACCAGGTTCTCCCGGATCACGATAATTCCTTTTGAATCAGTACCCAGGAACAGGGTATTCAGTTTTTCGTCGTATTGCGCATAACGGATCAGTACATCCTGTGGTACCTGGTCACTGATTAGTTCGGAGTAGAGCACCCCGTTCTCAAATTTGATTTTCCAGATTTTTTCCTTGTTTACCAACAGCGGGAATTCCATCCCGTTATCCCATATCAGGATTGAATTGTCCGGATCCTGACCGGAGGGGACACCCCGTTGTTCCAGTATCACTTTAGTAAAACCCCGGGTGGATCTATTAAACTGCCAGAAATTATTATTCTTATCAGCCAGAAAAATTTTATTTCCACATTTAAAAATCCATCTTACCCCGGGATCAGGAAGTGTCAGTCGCTCCGCACCTACCATGGAAATACTGAAATAGACCAGCACACCGTTCCGGAAGATCAGGCAGGAGGTATCTGTTACCGGACTAACCTGGTCAAACTGCAGGGCATAAGGTCCGGTGGTAATTTTCTGGTCCTGCTGGTAAAATTTATCAGATACACTGAGGGTGATAATATTACTGGCGGGGTTCCCGACTATCAGCTGCTTTTTATAAAAATCAAGCTTGTTTTTATTGACAAAAAAGAGATTACCCATATTATCAGCGGTGTAAATCTTACCGGCATTGTTCCGGATCAGGAAAAGGATCCGTTCGTTGGTGATATGGGGGTTGTCCTCGCTGGTGTATGATTTAAACGACATCCCGTTGTACCGGACAATCCCGGCTTCGGTCGCAATCCAGAGAAAGCGGGTGGCAGTATCCCATTGCAATCCTTTGATGCCGTTCGAAGGCAGTCCGTCCTCGGTACCATACTGGCGGACATGAAAATTATTATTTCCCTGGGCAAATACAGCTACAGAAAAACAAAAAATAAAGGCAGATAACAATGTTCGCAGATACATAACCATGGCTCCGGAACAAGTTACTGATTCCTGATTAATAATTGACGTTGTACAGGGTGGCCAGCTCGATCAGCTCTTTTATATTGCCGGCATTGGTTTTTTCGTAGATCCGGGTCTTGATGGTGGACACCGTATTCATCTTGAGGTTCAGGTTCTCTGAAATCTCTTTCGTACCAATACCTTTTAAGACATAGTGCAGGATCTCGAGTTCACGGGGCGCCAGGGTCTTGAAGGGATTATCCTGGTGATGGATATCCGTGCGTTTCTGCGGGGTTTCGTTATGGATGAATTTCTGCAGGGTCTGGATCATCTCATCTTCTCCCACCGATTTGGAGAGATAATAATTAATGCCGTATTGTTTCACCGCCTCACCATAGATCTCGGCCGGCTGCATGGAAAAGACCAGGATATTCAGATCAGGATACACCCGGCGGATATTCGGAATGACTTCGAGGGTATTGCCGTCGGAAAGAATGATATCCAGAATCAGGTGGGTGTATTTATTCTTCACCAATTCCTTCATCAGTTCATTGCAGGTACCCACTTCTTCAATATCGGTAAAGCCCAGGGTCAACTGGACATGCAGCTTCAGTCCTTTGCGGATCATGCTGTGATCATCGGCGATGAGAATTTTTGGCTGCATTACAGGATTCAGTTTTACGGCGGGCAATTCGTTGATCAGGTCGTTCATCAAGGCACTAATTTCCATCTTTTCTTTTGGCTTTTTGTAGAATTAATTCTATAAACTTATCGTATCAGGCTGAGCGTCCCTTTCAGGATCTGCCGGCTATTATCTTTTAACTCAACTAAGTATATATACACACCCGTGGGCTGTACCTGTCCCCTGTATCGGCCATCCCAGGGGTGGCGGGTATAATCGCTGCTTTCAAATAACAGCTGTCCGGTCCGGTTAAACACCGCCACCCGTGCACCGGGGTAGAGGGCCAGTCCGGGGATGGTCCAGGCATCATTTTTCCCATCCCCATTGGGGGTAAAGCCCGTGGGAATGAACAAACCAGCTACGGCGGTTACCAGCACCTCATCATCGGCCGCACAACCAGTGCCGGTTTCGATCACCTGTAATAAGTATTGAGTACTTAAAACAGGGGTGCAGACCGGGCTGAGCACCGAAGCCGAACTGAGATAAGTAGCGGGCGTCCAGGTATACTGATAATTACCTGCTGGTGATACGGTGGCAGGCAGACTGATCGATGTGCCGGCACGGATAACCGTATCGGGTCCGGCATTGACTAGCGGAGTGGGATTCACCTGCAGGCTTTGCTGGAACGGGACCGATAAACAACCGGCCGCATTGGCTGTAATCAAACGGATGGTATAGTTTCCGGCGGTAGCATATTGATGCATAAAGGAAGGTACAGCCGTACTGCTGCCATTGCCCAGATCCCAGTTCCACTGACTGATACCACCCAGGGAGGAGCGGATGGTCAGTTCTTTTTCCGTACAGAAAGGAGCGCCACTGATGGTAAAGTCAGCGACCGGGTTGGGATGGATCGTGATGATCTTGCTGGTATCACCGATACAACCATTGGTAGTAACAAGCTGGTATTGAATAGCCTGATTACCGGCTGTGGTAAATTGTTTGGAAGTGTTTTGTGTATTGGCGGTTGTGTTATCTGCAAAACGCCATAAATAATTGCTGATCGAAAATCCATTTGTATTGGATGTACCGGTGAATAGTATATTATCAGCCAGGCAGGCCGGATCGCTTATCGTAAAATCAGGTTTGGGTCCTTCTTTGACGATGAAGCGGATGCTGGTAAACTCGGTTTGATTACAGGCATCAATTTCCGGAGCGGAATACTCTACCGGGATATCATAGCTGCCAGTACGGGCCAGGGTGAAATCCTGTTGCAGGGTATAATGATAATATTTTCTTCCATTAATGATGGATGAATCCACCGGCACCGGGTTGATTTGTATCGAATCGGTATTCGGATTTAATCCGGTTACCTGGCTCAGGCGCCAGTGAATACGGGTGGCTTTATAGGCCAGTTTCAGGGAGAGACGAAAGGGAGAATTCGGACAGGTCATGGTATCCGCCAATCCGGATGTATTGAATACATTCTGGTAACCCGACCGGCTATTGAGGTCGTTCACCAGGGTGCCCATATTATAGCCATAGCTTTCGAAGTAGCCGGCTCCATATACCGATGCAATAAAGGAGGAGTCGCTGCTGATGCTGTGTTGTACCGGGGCGCCAAGGAAACGGCGTACTACAACGGCATAGGTGGGATCGGCAGGATGCGTAAAATATTCCGCGGCATTAGGTGCTGTGCCATCAATCCGTAATGAGGCCAGGCCGGTTTGCGGAATCAGGATATTGATAAAAGTAATATCAATCGCTTCTTTTCGGGTGGCATAAAAGCGGGCTGATTTTACACCCTGCTCGATAGGACTCAGAAAAAGCATTTCCGGATCGCCCAGGGGCGGATCGATGATACCGGCGCATTCATTGATTGACACCGCATACTGGGCCACAAGAATGGGGGCATCGGCTTCGATATAATCACCGCTGTCACTGGTGAATTCGTAATAGAAGTTATTGATGAGTCCGGTTAAAGGAATACCATTTCGTTTTACCACAGTACCCGGTTTACGTACCGCCACCCGGTAATAATTCAGAAAGGGACCAGTGATATCGCCATTTGGATTCATGACGGTATGATAAGTGAGATAACGCGTACCCCAGGCGTTTGCAGGGAAAATCTGTTGTTGCATCACTTCGCCTCCATTGCCTTGTGAGCAGATGATATTGCGGCTGCTGCCGGAGAATACCGCTACGGGATGACAGTTGCCATCGGCACCCGATACAGAGACGATTTTACTGCCGCTCATATCCTTGCCGGTATAGTTTCCTGTTTTTTTACCAAAGACATTATAAATCTCGCCTTTGTTCAAGTCGACAGTATAGATCTGATTCGGTAACCAGCCCCCTTCGGTAGAGTCGGAAGGCGTGATTTCTAAACGGGTATTATTTTCCGCAGCCACTACAAAAAACCAGGAGTAACTATCCGGATAATTGGAGAGCTGGGTGAAGTTGAGGGAGTAATAGGTGTAACCGTATGTTTCCACCGGCATCAGCATGGTGGCACCGGAGGAAACATTTCCCTGCTGGTGGGCATAGACTACGATCGGAGTATCACTGATGATATGAATGCCTTTTGTTGAAAGTCCTTCATTCAGTATACGGGCATCTTCAGGACCGGTTTTGGGAATGATTACGGTTGCATCCACAGTGTTGGCAGGTACTGAAACCGTCTGGCTCCAGGAAGTACCATTTACGGAAATCGTTACAGTGGCTGCAGCTTCGGCACTCAGGTAGAGCACCATGTTTTGGGAATTGCCTCCCTGGGTAAATAAGACATTGTGTCCGTATCCCAGCCAGAACTCTTTTCCCTTATTTGATTTTTGCGGTTGTGCGTGGGTGTTGAAACAAAGGAAGAAGATCCCTGTCAGCAAAAGACTATATCGGAGAACAGGGAACATGCGTAAATAAAATAGGTTGACTCCGCATTAACGGATAATGCTCACGGTTCCTTTCAGCACCCGATTGGCGGTATCATTCAGCCGTATCACATATACATAGACCGCTATCGGCTGACGCGTTCCTTTTAAAGTTCCATCCCAGGGACTGGTTGTATATCCTTTCTGATTAAAGATCACCTGTCCGGCCCGGTTAAATACGGTCACTACTGCATCCGGATAAAGAGCGAGCCCCGGAATCTGCCAGTTATCATTTTTACCATCTCCATTCGGAGTAAAAGCAGAAGGAATATACAGACCGGTAATAGGACTAATGATTACTTCATCCGTACCGATACAGTTCGATACTTTATCAAAAGCCTGAATGGTATACGTGGTGGTATTATCCGGTGTGGAAACAGGATTCAGGATTGTAGCCGCATCAAGATAAATGGAAGGCGTCCAGATGAAAGAATAATTTCCGGGGTTGGTGATAGACGCGTCAATCGTGGTCGATGATCCCGCATTGATCATTTTATCCGGGCCGGCATTAATAGCTGGAATCGGGTTGATCGTGATGGACTGACTCACCGGGGCCGATTTACATCCTTCCGGATTGGAAAGAAAGAGTCGGATATCGTAAGTGCCTGCAGTCGTAAACTGGTGCGTGAAGGGCGGGGTGGCATTGGTTGTCGTGGGCCCCAGGCTCCAGTTCCAGAAATGCGTACCGGTCACTGTGGAAGTCAGCGTAATCGGCTTCTTTTCACAAAGCGTATCGCCAATGATACTAAAGGAAGCAACCGGGTTGGCAATAATCACCGGCAGGTTCATGAAAGCGGTATCGCTGGCACAGCCTGCTGCATAACTGACCCAATGTTTCACCACAATTCCCGTAGCTGCATTGGCATAGGCGTGGGTAATGCTGTTCGATACGGAGGAGTTACCGGTCTGGTTATCTCCGAAATTCCAATACCAGGTAGGAGGATTAGCCCCACCGGTGGGTACGGAAGAAGTAAAACTGAATAAACTATCTGTACATGGTTTTCCTGTAACTGTAAAAGTGGAGGGTGGTTTACTGCTCACATTCACGGTGAAGCGAAAGGTGTCGCTGGCGCAGGTATTCGTGCCCGTTACTACCAGGGTCACATTAAAATTACCCGTGCTCGTATAAGTATGAAAGAAAGGCGTATTGTTGGTCCGTATCTCCGAACGCGTATCACCAAAGTTCCAGTTCCAGCTGCTGATCGATGCGGCCGGTGTGGAGGCATCGATGAAGCGGATCGAATCACCAAGACAGACATTTCCCCCCGTAGTGAAACTGGCTGTTGGTCTTGGTAAGACCGTTACAGGGATACGGGTGGTATCACTCTTACAACCATTGGAGGAGGTAGTCACCAGGTAAATGGTATAAGTACCTGCTGTATTGTATTGATGATAGAAAGGCGTGTTGTTAGTGAGGGTACTGCTGTTGCCATCTCCGAAGTTCCAATACCAGCTGCTGATCGTACCCACCGGAACGGTTGAGGCATCGGTAATGCGAACCGAATCTTTGGTACAGATATTCCCGCTGATACTAAAAGCCGCAGTGGGGTTTTCCAGTATGGTTACTGTTTTAGTGGTATCACCGGCGCATCCGTTGTCGGAAAGAATGCGATACCGTACATCATAGTTACCAGGAGCCGGATAGAGCTTGGTAGCATTTACCGTATTGGCCGTGGTGTTATCATGGAAGAACCAGGTGTAGTTGTTGATATTAAATATGCCGGGAACCGAAGTGCCGGTAAAGGGAATCGTATTGATCAGGCAGGAAGGTGAGGGGAAGGTGAAATCAGCTTTTGGTCCGGGGCGTACTACTACTTTTACCTGGGCATTTTCGGTCTGGTTGCAGTTTTCGATCACTGTTGCTGAATAAGAAACCGGGATGTAGTAGGTGCCGGATGTGGCAAAACTGAAATCCTGTTGTAACGTATATACAAAATAGTTTCTTCCGTTCAGTAGTTCAGTGCGAACCGGTACAGGGTTTACTATGATTGAATCTGTGGCAGGTGTCATTCCCGGTACCTGGCTGAGTTTCCAGTGAATGCGGGTGGCTGGATAGCCTACTTTAACAAAAAGTCGTACAGGTGTTTTAGGACAGGTAAATGAGTCAGTGGTTGTGCTGCTGAATGTATTTTTTATTTCACTGTAATAATTCAGGTTATTGATAAAGGTTCCCACATTGTAGCCATAACTTTCAAAATAACCAATCCCATACATCGTACCGGTAAATATGGAATCGCAGGTGAGCCGGTGCTGGGCAGCGGCCCCGGGAATACGGGCTACGGCCACTGAATAACCGGGATGATTCGGATGTGTACGGGTGTTCAACGGATCAAAGGCGATATTGTCCAGTCGCAGGGAATTCAGGCCAGCGGTAGGTACAATTACATGAACATAGTTATAATCAATGGTACTCTTACGGGTGGCATAGAAGAGCACATCTTTTCTTCCCTGTTCCAGCGGACTCAGGTAAAACATTTCGGGATCGCCATAAGCGGTCTGACTCGAACCATAGCACCGGTTACCTCCGGGTGTGTACTGGGCCATCAGGATCGGTTTGTCTGCTTCAATAAAATCGCCGCCAAGACTATCGAGAAATTCGTAGTAAAAGTTATTGATCAGTCCTGTTAAAACCGTTCCGTTTCTTTTTACAATAGTCGACGGATCTTCTACCGCCACCCGGTAAAAATTCTTAAAGGGTTCATTGATATCGGTGCTGGTATTATTCAGCATGTGATAAGTGAGATATCGGGTACCCCAGGCCTGGGTGGGGAATACCTGTTGTTGCATGACTTCACCACCATCGCCGCGGCATAGTCGGATACCACTGCTTCCGGAGAACATGGCGATCGGGTGGCAAACGCCATCGGCGCCGGGAACGGAAACCACTTTACTTCCTGTGAGATCTTTACTGGCCGCCCAGAGTTGATTACCTCCACTCAGCTTGCCCATCACGTTATAAATCTCACCCTTCATCAGGTTAACGGTATAGGTCTGGGTGCTGAGCCAGCCATTTCGGGTGGTATCGGAAGGAGTGATTTGTAAGCGGGTATAATCTTCTGAAGCAATTACATAGAACCAGGAATACCAGGCCGGACCATTTTGTGTAGTGGTGGAGGTGCTGGTGGGCGGACTGAATCCGGAAGTGGATTGGGAATAATTCAGGGAGAAATATTTATAGCCATAGGTCTCTACCGGCATCAGCATGGTAGCGGCTGAGGTCATGGTATTATAGGAGTGGGCGTAAACCACAATCGCGGTATCACTCACAATATGCACGGCTTTATTCAGCAGTCCTTCATTGAAAATACGGGCATCATCCGCTCCTGTTTTTGGGATCATGATGCTTGCATTCACGGTGTTAGCTGGTATATTGACGGTCTGGCTCCAGGTGGTATTGGTCACTGATACAGTAACAGTGGCGGCGGCTTCGGTACTCAGGTAGAGCACCAGATCCTGTGTATTGAAGGGTGGTCCTTCGGCGTCGAAAGTCCAATGGTATCCATAGCTCAGCCAGAATTCCTTGCCTTTGTTGGATTTATCCTGGGCATGCAGGAATGAACCGCAAAGCAGTAATAAAAGGACACTTACAAATGTTAGTGGTTTTCGCATTCTTCAATCAGGATTCAATATTCCGTCAAATCGATTGCTCAAACAGTAGAATTAATTCTACAAACAGAATTCATTATCGGGGGTATCCTTGTCGCTCATTTCATTTCCACCAAAACTAAATTTAACTAAAATGAAGAAGAGCTGCTTTGGGAAAATCCTGCGATACCTTCCGGTGATCCTGTTTTTCCTTTCTTCCCTCCTGGCTTCCGGTCAGCAGAGTTTTTACGATATCAAGAACTGGCGGTTTGCCAATCCGAGACAATTCGGATTCAATGTGATCGATATTGATTTTGTAAATGACACCCGAGGCGTGGCCGTTGGAGCCAATGGCGGTATTGCTTATACAAATGATGGCGGTACCACCTGGAATTATGCCAACTTCTCCTTTATTGACCGTACCGGTATTCAGGCATCCACTTCATTTAATGATGTACATTTTGCATCTGCCAACGTAGTGTATGCGGTGGGTTCTGCGGGTGCCATGGCTAAATCAACGGATGGTGGAGCGAACTGGAGTTTTGTCAGAACGACTTTTTATAATACCGGACGTACGATCAATGCGGTTTGGTTCCTGGATGATAATAAAGGGTATATCGGTGGGCAGTGGAATGCGGTTGATTCTATTCCCCGTTTATATGTAACGAATAATGGCGGTGCTACCTGGGATTCACTGGTGTCGCCCATTGGTGGAAAATCTGTATATGGTTATGTAAATAATACCAGTTATGCACCGATTGTAGCGGATATCACCCCTAAAGCAAAAGAAATTACCCGGATTGAATTCCTGAACCCCACAACCGGATATATCACCGGGACAACGGCCAGTGGCGGCGGTAACTATTTTCCCCGTCACCCTGCTGTTAACACTACCACCTGTGTACCCAACAACACTACCACTACTACCAATGCAGGTGACGCCAGCCTGGTATGGAAATTTACAAATGGTTCGCTGACCGACTATTCGGTCAGTAAAGAAAGACTGGGTTATAATGGTATATACAATACAGCCCCTAACTGTTCTTACCGTTTTGCTTCCAATACAATTCATACCCAGACTTACAGGGCTATGAATATCATCAACGATTCCACGTTGCTGATTGCTTCCTTTAATAATAATATTATAATCCGTATCAATACGGGTAAAAATGACAGTACGTTAAATATCAATGTGCCAGGTGTATATGAAAAAGGGAAATATACACTGCTCAATGCGCCATCACCCCCTACTAATAACTCGAATGTACTGGGAGCACCGATTCCGGCCAACCCGGTATTTGCCATGTCCAACCCCACCAATATGATGCGGGCAGCGAATGGTAAATTATTCGTACCGGTTTTATCACCGACAATCGGTCCGACTAACCGCATGTGGACCTCTACCAATAATGGAGTTAACTGGACTGAAGAACGCTGGTTGCCGACCGGCCGTAAATACAGTCAGTATGGTGGAGCTGCTATGGATATCCTTCCTTCAGGACGTATAGTGATTGCAGGACAAGCAGGTGTGGTTGCGGATTCCGTATCAGGAAGTCCCTGGAGAAGTAACTATGAAGTAGATGCAGTAGGTTCCTATAATAAAATTGATTTTGCCGATTGTAATAATGGTATGGCAGCGGGAACTTCCGTTATTGCTATTACCAATAATGCCGGTAAAACCTGGACGGAGTTTATCCGTACCGATTTCCAGGCCCTGAATATTTCTATTAATTCCGGTACCTATGTACCCGGAAATCCAAGCACGGCTTATTTTGCCACCAGTACGGGTACCATTTATAAATCAACGAATATTAATACTCCGGCTGCTGTAATGGATCCGATGTATGCCAATCCGCTGGATCAGGTATGGGATGTGGCTACAGTAGGTAACGACAGTGTATGGGCTTGCGGATATACCGGTTTCTCTGTACCGACTGCGAACCGTGTTCCTAAAGTTTACCGTTCATTCAACGGCGGACTAACCTGGAGTGTTTATAGTAATTTCGGAGTTGGTTCTTTATTCCAGAATTTCCGTCATATTGAATTCCCCACCAATACCATCGGTTATGTGGCAGGAACAAGAGATACGATCTGGAAAACCACTGATGCGGGTGTGACCTGGAATAAACTCCCGTTGCCTTTCCCCGGTGTAACACCTCAGATCACGTATAATGATATGTTTGCCCTGGATGCCAATACGGTATTCCTGGTAGGAAACGGATTCCCCCGTAAAGTCATTATCCGTTCACTGGATGGTGGTAATACCTGGCAGGATATCACGGGTAATGCACTGGCTATTTTCCCCGTAGGTAATTTCAACTCCGTGGTTTTCCATGATGCCAACAATGGTTATGTGGGTTGTGCCGGTGGCTTCCTCGTTACTAATAACGGCGGTGTTACCTGGAGACTGGATTTCCCTGCCAGCGGATCCAACCAGATCAGCATGGCTTTTGCTCCTAAGAAAGTACCGGCCGGTATTGCATTTGCCAACCGCAAATTGTTTACCGTAACGGCTTTCAGTAATAATATTCTTGAGTACGGTGACCGTGCCAATGTGGATGTAAACTCTACTGAAGTAATCGGCAACGCCACCTGTACTAACCTGAGTGGTGGAAGTGTAACCGTAAACGCAACGGGTGGATTAGCTCCTTATACGTTTAGTGCGGATGGTGGTGCTTTCCAGAGCTCCAATGTACTGACTGGTCTTACACAAGGTGCTCATACCATCACGATCAAAGATGCATTTTGTGGTACGGTAACTAAAACAGTCAATATCGGTTTCACAGACAACCTGGTGGTTAATACCATTCCGGCAGTTGATACCCTGGTTTGTTCCGGTTCCCCGGTTCCCCTGCTCGCCAGTACCAATGGCACAGGAGCCAGTTATACCTGGGTACCGATTGGTGGTCTTTCAAATGTCAATATTGCCAATCCGGTAGCGATCCTTAACCAGGATATCACGTATACAGTGACTGCCACACTCAACGGATGTATCCGTTCCAAATCAGTGAATATCCGGATTAAGCCGTTGCCCAGCATCAGTGCCGGACAAGACAAGACCGTTGTAGAAGGAGATTCCTTTACGTTTGAAGGAACCGGTCCTGGTGGAACGCAGCTGATTTCCTGGACACCTTCCACCGGAATGACTGGTGCAAATACCTACACTCCATCAGTAAGACCTAATGCAACCACTACTTATACGATGACGGTTCGCGATAATGCCAGCTGTACCTCTTCCGATAATGTGGTGATCACCGTATTGCCTTATTGCCTGAAAGTAATGGATGCCTTCACTCCGAATGGTGATGGTCAGAACGACACATGGGTGGTGACCAATAATGGTGGTTCCTGTACCAAACAGGTATATGTAACCGTATTTAACCGCTATGGTAATATCGTGTACAAAGACGACAACTATGCCAATAAATGGGATGGCCGTTATGATGGTAAGCCGGTAGCTGATGGTACTTACTATTATGTGATTACTTATCGCCTGATCAATGGCGCTTCTGTAACGGTAAAAGGGGATGTAACCATTTTAAGATAATCAACCACTAAAAGCAACACAATGAAACGCTATATATTATCTGTAATAATCCTGGGGGCTGCCTTTTCTGTAAAGGCGCAGCAGCTCCAGACCTCTTCCATGTATGATATGCAGGGAGTCCTTCATAATCCTTCCACCGCCGGTGTGTATATGAAAGGCATGGTGGGAGCTACTTACCGCAGCCAGTGGAGCGGACTCAGTGGCAGTCCCAAGACCGCCACGGTATTTGGTTCCTTTGACCTGCCGGAACAGAAAATCGGCTTGGGTGGTTATATCTACAACGACAAAACCGGACCTACCTCCCGTACCGGTATTGCGGTGCAGTTTGCCAAGCATATTCCCATGGCCAACGGTGCTAAATTCTCTGTAGGTATTGAAGCCCGCGGCTTGCAGTACGCTATCGACCGCGCTAAATTATCTGCCTCACTCGGTTCAGATCCTGCTTTAGGTACCGCCGATAACCGCTTCAAGTTTGATGCAGGTTTTGGTGTTTCTTATACCGGTAAAAAACTCCAGTTAGGCGCTTCCGTGGCCCAGCTGGTACAATCCAAACTCGGATTTAATTCTGCCGTACTCGGTAATGGCGAAGAAGCCCGTTTGTACCGTCACTATTATTTCCATGGTTCTTATAAATGGACGGTGGATCCGCAGACCAGCATCACCCCCAGCTTCCTGTTCATCTATCTGCCTAATGCCCCGCTGGAATTCCAGGGTGGTTTCCGGGTAGAGCATAGTGAACTGTTCTGGTGGGGCATGTCCCTGCGCGCCAAGCAGAGTTTTATTCTCTCTGCCGGTGTACACCTGAATAAGAAATTTACCATCGGGTATTCTTATGATATTTATAAAACCCCCATCAGCGTATTTGACAATGGCGCCAATGCCCACGAGGTATTATTGCGCTACAATATCTTCAAATAGCTTAGGTTAAGAGCAAGGTTAATGGTTGCAGCGGCCCTGGTTGGGGGTCGCTGCTTTTTTTTGTATATTTCAAAATACTGATTATCGGAAGGCAGTTAGCCTGGCGAGGTAAAGTTTTTTAAGACAGAGATAGAAGATGCGTTTCCTGATTTGCTAATATATCATATTACAAGAATGGTTCGATTAAAATCAACAGCTGATTACTGGCTCCGTTTGGCTGGATTTATATTTTTCCTTTTAGTATTATTTTTTCTAAGCGTGACGCCTTTTTCCCCCTTTGCCAGTTGGAAACCTGTTGCTGTCTTCTCGTTTATCCTGTTGTTGATTTTTGTTTCTCAAAAACGTGTAATCCTTATTATTGCCGACACAGGGTATCTGACAATTCAGTATTACAGAATGTGTATTAAATGGACGTTTAAAGGAAAAAGGGATGGAGTAAAGCTGTCTGTTTTGCAAAAAACTACTTTCAGAGGTGGAAAGTACAGGATATTGCAAGTGGTTAATAATGGAAAACTGTTGTTTGAAATTGATGAACGTGACGGGTTTATTGGAGATGATTTTAATGAGCTTTTAATAAACTCTGAAGGATCCTGAAATGCTGTCGTTTACACATGAATCTCTTGAGATAATGAAATCATAGTAGTCCTTCTCGTCAAGAATGATTTCTACTTTAATTGCCGTATTTTTTGGTAAGGCAATCAGGTCATTTGGTAATTTTAAAAACCCATCTTGTATGAGCGTGTCTTTATTTACAACTATACGCCGATAAAGCAGCTCATTCCCTTTATAGCAATACATGGATGCTTTTGTAGCTGGCGCTTTCTTTAAACGGAATTCATTAGCACTGCAGATATAGCGGATTTTATCCGTTGTGATTTTTTTATAGGTGGGTCCACCATTGTACCCCCAATGAACACAGGCCGGCAGCATTCCCATGCATACGCATGAAATCAGTAGTATGACAGAACTACGATTTTTCAACTTTACTTTTAAAGGCGTTTTATTAAAATGGAAAGGTAGTACAATCCCTGGCAAATTTTTTTACACGCAGTATGTTCTTTGGTGTTCTTGATTTAAGATTACCAGCCATTTTCTCTTCCAGTCTTTTACAGTTCATTTTCTCTTTGTTGTAATCGGTGTAATCATAAAAACCACTATAAGCAATCGCTTCGGTCCACATTTTATATTTTGAACCATCATCGGTGCTATCCAGGTATTCAAAAAACTCATCCGGAAATTTCTCCGCATATTGACGGGCGGGAACACCTGTTAATTCACCAAGTGCGCCATCTGAAACGATCAGCGTTTTATTCAGGCACCAACGGTAAAAAGGCCGGAGCTTTCTGTTTTCTGTAACTGCCAGTTTCAGTAATTCGGTCGTGCTGCCATTGTCAGAAGGCCGTAGTATTCCGTGATAGAAATCAAAAGCAAGACCTGAACAGTCCTTGTCATATATATAATAGCTGACCGGCTTATTCCAGACACTGTCTATTTCCGGATTGTGCGTAAGGCCAAAGCTCTCCTGCCAGTCATAATTATCAGGCGGCAGGTAAATGGTATCGTGCACTTTTATGGTTTCAGGCCTCATCACTGCATTCTCTTTTGAGGAATGGCTGTTGCAGGACAACAAGGCAATAAGAACAGCTAAAATCAAATAAGCTTTCATGGAAAAACGTTAAGGCGCAATCAAATTTATACATTTCCCCAGCAGTCAGGAGAATTCAGGTCTTCCAAAGCGTTAATTTTACCTCAATAATCATATTGTCATGTCCACACTCACGATCACCACCATACAAACCAATCTTCACTGGGAAGACAAGCCCGCCAATCTGAAAATGCTGGAAGAGAAAATATTTGGCATTAAGGAAAAGACGGAGATCGTGGTACTGCCCGAGATGTTCAACACCGGCTTTACCATGCAGCCCGAAAAACTGGCGGAGACAATGGAGGGGGAAACGGTGGCCTGGATGAAAAGGGTGGCGATGGAAAGGAAGGTGGTGTTGGTGGGGAGCGTGGCGTGCGCTGGGGGAGCTACTGGTCTGGCCACTGGTGAAACTGTTCAGGCCACTCGAAGTGGCCAGAACAGTTTCACCAACCGCCTCCTCTGGATGCTCCCCAACGGGCAATACGGGTACTACGATAAGCGGCACCTCTTCGCCTTTGCCGGAGAAGATCAGCATTATACCGCAGGCAATAAACGTTTGATTGCATCTGTAAAGGGATGGAAGATCAATCTGCAGGTATGTTATGATTTACGGTTTCCGGTGTGGGCCCGCCAATCCTCCTTCGCTAAAGCTTCGGAGGACAAGTCCGAATACGATCTCCTTATTTATGTAGCTAATTGGCCGGAGCGCCGTAGTCATGCCTGGAAAACATTATTGCAGGCCAGGGCCATCGAGAACCAATGTTATGTGGTGGGCGTGAACCGCGTGGGGAATGACGGGAATAATATCTATCACAGTGGTGACAGCATGATCGTGGATCCGTTGGGTGAAGTGTTATATACAAAGAAGGATGAAGAGGATATTCATACTATCACGATCGATAAAGCGCAGCTGGATACGGTGAGGGAGAAGCTGCCGTTTTTGAAGGATGGGGACCGGTTTAGTATTAGTTAGTAGTCGGTAGTTAGTAGTTGGTAGCCTGCCTGCCGGCAAAGGCAGGTCAACAGCCCCTGCTGAGAAGGTTTATCTAAAGGATCGTACTGATGCTGCTATTTCGAGCGCCACTCCTTCGTTTCACTACGGAGTGCAAGGAGCGAGAAATCTTGTATTTCCCTTTTCTCTCCCTCTCACGCCACGTCATTCCGAGCATAGCGAGGGACCTTGTATTTTATTACTGCGAAATACAAAGTACAAACTCGAAATTATTGAGATGAAATAAATCCCGTTCATCCCGACACTTCGGGATTTGTACTTCTTACATATAAAATACAAGGTTCCTCCTTCGTCGGAATGACGGGCTAAAGGGGGGACATAAAGGGAAATACAAGATTTCTCGCTGCGCTCGAAATAGCAGCATCAGTACGATCCATTAGATAAACCTTCTCAGTAGGGGCTGTTGACTACGAACTACTAACTACTAACTCCCGACTAGCATGGGGGCTATTCCCTTCTCGCCTCTCGCTTCTAGCTTCTAGCTTTCCTTCATCATCCAGTTCACTCCTCTTTTTTTAAGATAAAGCATCACAGAATCAAAACACTCTTTCTTATCCCCGATCAGTTCGGGAGGAAAGACGCCTTTCTCATTGAAAAGGCCATCGGTAATTAAATGCACGGCGGCGGTACAGGTGTAGCCGGTGGTGCGGGCCATAGAAGAGGTCCTGGTGACAGGGTCGTACTGGTCATATAAATCCCAGGTAATAGTTTTGTTTTTTCCGATCACGATTACTTTCATTACCGTGAACTCTTCTTCCCCGGGTTCCAGTTTCCATTCCTTTAATAAAATTCGGGAGGTGAAATCCAGCGGGGAAATTTCTGTCTGATTGAAACGTAAGGGGGTGGTATCAAAAAATCCGGCCTGTTGCAGGGCAATGATCAGGTCGATATGACCGGGATAACGAAGGGTTTTTTCCTTCATATCCGGAATATGAATCATGGTATGTACCAATGAACGTAATCCATCGGTATTAAAGGCTTCCAGTTCACCGGCTTTTTCAAACTTCATTAGTTCCCTTTCACTCAGCGCCGGTTTGGTTACGATCTTTCCTTTTTCCACCAGCCGGGCCGGACGAATATATTCCTGGATCACATCCACCGGGGAGAAGGGGGCTTTGTATTCAAAGGGTGGTTTTCGTTCCTTGGGTAATCCACCCACATAACATTCAAAGGCAGTGACCTCCATTTCTTTATTGTAACGACCCAGGATCAGGTTGCTCATACCGGGTGCCACGCCACAATCCGTAATCACCGTTACGCCTTTTTCTTTCGCGAGATGATCCAGCTGCAGGGCATCTTCCGGGAAAAAGGAAATATCCACCACATTCTTACCGGCTTTTATCACGGCTTCCAGGGTCTGGTACCCGATATAACCAGGAACGGCAGTAACGACCAGGTCATAGGGCGCCAGCCAATGTTCAAACTGCTCGTACTGGTTCAGGTTGACCGTAAGCGTTTTGATCGCTTTGTTGCGTTTATGGAGTTCCTGAAGATTGGCGGGATTCAGGTCAAAACTGGTGACTTCAAAATCCTTAGCCAGGTCTATCGCAATAGCCTGGCCTACCATACCCGCACCTAAAACAGCAATCTGCATAACGTTTAAACTTTGATCAAAAGTAAAAAATAGCGCAAAAATGGCATATGACCTGCGTTATCTGCTTACCTGATGAACTTTTTTTACGATTCATACGTAAATTGATTAATGCGGCTCCTTTTCCTTTATATGATTTTTTCTTCGCTATTGTCCTGTTCCACTTCGGAACGGGTACCGGTAAACAATCCGCCCCCGCCGCCGCCACCCGGGGGACCGGGGAAAACCTGGCTGGCCCTGGGTGATTCCTATACCATCGGGCAGGGGGTGGATGCCGCGGACCGCTTTCCCACCCAGACGGTGAACCTGTTGCTTCAGGCTGGTATTAATATGAACAACCCCGATTATATCGCCGCCACCGGTTGGACCAGCGGGGTGCTGACCAATCAGGTTCAATCGCAAAATCCTCCACAATATGATGTGGTGAGTCTGCTGATCGGGGTGAATGATCAGTACCAGACCCATGATACCACCGGTTACCGGCAGCGGTTCACGGGGTTGCTGCAAAAATCAATTCAACTCGCCCGTGGTAAAAAAGAAAATGTATTTGTGCTGTCGATCCCCGATTATAGCGTAACTCCCTTTGCTGCTTCTTCCGATACAGCCCGCATACGACTGGAGCTGGATTGGTTCAACACAATCAATAAAAGTGTAACCGCACAGTCTCAATGTGCCTACCTCGATATCACAGCTTCCACCCGGGAGGCGCTGTATGATCTGAATTTACTCGCATCCGATCGTTTGCATCCATCGAAGATTGAATACAGGAAGTGGGCGGTTAGGTTGATGCCGTTGGTACAAGCAGTAGTTAGATAGTAGTTAGTAGTCGGTAGTTAGTAGCCTGCCTGCCGGTAGGCAGGTCAACAGCCCGTTCTGAGGAGGTTTTTGTTTAAGCCTGAAGGGCTGGTATTATTATAGAAACAGTTCGGTTAGAAAACTTGTCACCCCGACCGGAGGGAGGGGTAGAACGGCCAGTAATAAAATGGATATAGATTCCGCCGCAGGAGGAATCTTGTATAGAAACGAAATTGCGTAGAACAGTCAGATCCCTCCCTTCGGTCGGGATTGATGTGGTATTAGTTATTGGTTGTCTTATCCCTCCTTCCCTTCGATAAACTCAGGGTAAACTCCGGGATGACAAAACAGCCCCTTCTAAGAAAAGATAACTTACACAACGTACTGATCCTCGTTTTATGGAATCCGGTTCATCCCGATACTTCGTCCCGAGATTTCGGGATTCTAACCTCGTACTTAAAAAATACAAGGTTCCTCGTTAGTCGGAATGATCATAATAACCGGATGATCTCAGCCCCGAAGGGGTGTTACAATTATAGCCCGGCAAGAATAAATGTGCCCATTAGCCCCGAAGGGGTGACACAATTGTAATAAAGAATCCTTCCATAGATCCCTCGCTACAATCAAATACATTGTTCGTTGCAAATCCGGAATGAAGGTAACGAAACAAGGTTCGTCGCTCATTGGGAATGACGGCAACAATACAAGGTCCCTCACTTCGTTCGGAATGACGGCAAGGTTGGGGAGAGAAGAGGGAAATACAAGATTTCTCGCTGCGCTCGAAATGCCAGCACAACCTCTTCATTTAAAAACAAAGCTCTCGTTTTACGAAATCCAATTCGTACTTCGTACTTCTAACCTCGTACTTTACTTTACCACCAGCGCTTTATCAATCATAAACTTCAATCTTTCCCGGTGGGCTTTTGTTTGTTCGTTGCCCGTATTTAGTTTATCCATTTTTGCCCGCAGTTGCTTCAGGTTGTCAAAGGATGCTGAAGCGGAAGCATGATCATAGGCAGGGTCCTTCATCATACTGATGAGTTTGCTGATATAGGCATATTGCAGGTTCTGACGGTAAAGATTCACATCCGTTTTCAGGTCGGCATCAAAGATCAGGCTGCTGAGTTCATTCAGGATCACGGCGGGGGTGAAGCCATTGCCATACAAGGTGGAACGGCTGGCCCTGGCTAAAGCTGTATTGTTCAGGATGCCTGATAAAACCGTGTTCTGCAAAGCCATTACATCATTTTCCGGTTTGGGGTCTTCGGTACCATCCCCGAAATTATACCCACGACGTTGCATTTGCAGGTAAGGGTATAAAGAAGCATCGCTGTCAAAGGCATTGGGGGCAAATACATAGGTGCCCAGGGCAGACAATACTTTTCGTTTATACTCATCCGGTACCGGGGTAAAGGGTTTTGCCGATGTCTGTTGTCCGACAAAACTCCGGTCGACCATGACCCCGCTTACATAATAGGATAATCCCACGGCCATGCCAAAGCGCTGGCCAAAGAGTGCATTATACTTCCGGCGCAGATCAACATAGCTTTCGCCGGTTACTGCATATTTATCTTTCAGCTTACCCATCAGGTTATTCACCAGCTGGAAACGGCCTGTGGCATAACTGGCCATATCACTGCTCATATCCCATACCTGTACCCGCGGATCGATCCCGGTATGATCAGAGGCGATATCCGCATCATTCCCAAAAATCAGTTTCGGTTCGGTACTTCTTTCCAGTATTTTTTTAAGCCCTGCTGTTTCTTCTCCCTTGTTAAAGGGCCGGTATCCAAACTCGATGGCCCACCAGTCGTAAGGACCTGTTTTGGTCGTATAATAATCCACTGGTTTGAGGTCCGGTGCAACATTCACCGCGGAGTAATCCATCACAGAACCAATGACGCCCCATTTACGGGTAATGGCCGTATCCAGTAATTCGGCCGGACTGAGCATCTGGCTGGCTTTCATATTGTGCTGCAGTCCCATGGTATGACCCATTTCGTGCATAACAAGTTCTGTATAGAACTGCTCGCGGAGATGGGTCAGTTCAATGGCCGGCATACCGGAGAGTTCAGCAAATACATAGCCTGCGGCAAACTCCTTCATCATGCCACTGGCTATAGTGCAGGAGCTGAAGTTTTTATGGTTCATACCGGCCGGATGAGTCCCCTGTTTAAAAACAGACTGCTCGTCCAATATGCCTTTGTAGAAACCATGATCCATAGTGATATCGGCACCTAAGATCTGCCCGGTACGCGGGTTTACAAAACTCGGACCGATGGCAAAACCCAGGTCGGAAGCCACATACCGGATCACATTGTAGCGGATATCGGCGGGATCCCAGCTGGCGGTATCCGGCATCATCTTCATCACCACTGCGTTTTTAAATCCGGCATATTCAAAGGCTTCATTCCACCGGGCACCAGCCTCCAGGAAGAGCTGCCTTAATTCCACCGGCGTGGTATTCTCGATCCACCAGGTGATTGGCTCCACTGGTTCGCTGAGTTTGGCAGTTGGATCTTTTTTCTCCAGGTTCCAGCGATGGATCAGGTCATGATAGCGCGTTGACTTCAGGCTGGTTAAATTATCTGATTCGGTGGTGAAATAACCAACACGGGGATCATCGAACCGGGGTTGGTAATTATTCTCCGGCATTTTAATAAAACTATGCTGCATCCTGACCCGCACATATCGGGCATCTGTGATCGACCGATCGCCGCCGTTCATAGGAGCGGGATTGTCGTAGGCAAGTGAAACCACCACATCGGAGTTCTGCGGGAATGAGCGAATCTTTTCAAAACCGGATTTATCGGTAACGAGGTTTCCCAGGTTGAAAACAGCGGTGGGTGGAACAGTGGGTGGCAGGATGGGCTTTACCATATCCAGTTTTTCACTGATAAACAGTGAATCGGCATTGATCAGGTAACCCAGACTATCTTCGGCTCTTACAGCACCGGTGTGGAAGACAGCATCACTCACATCCACGTCCTTTGCCTTGCTTACGGCATTGGTACTATCGTAGTAGTAATTGGTATTGCAGCGCATGAACTCCATCCGCCCGTACACTTTCCGCATCTTGAACACCCAGGTCTCGCGGATCATATTCTGATTAAGGAAGAGCAAGGCAGGTCCACCCATGGAAAAACTCTGGTAGATGAACTCCTTGTTGAGCTGGTCTTTCCGAATATACATGGTAGCCGAACCGCTGACAGTATCCTGGTAAAAAGTAAAAAGACCTTCTGTTTTCTGTTTATTTTTTGTCTGTGCTTTCCAGGTGGAGTCACGCAGCGCTTTCACCGAGTCGATAACAGGTTTGGTCTTAACGGGAGTAACCGGTTTTTTTACCTGAGCGAGTACACATTGGGCAAATAGAAGGAGGCAAAAGGCCAGCAGGGTTGGTTTCATTCAATGATAGTTTAATGGTGGTGATGAAATACAATTTAGGGTATTTACTGCATACCGGAAAAATTTTGCCGCCATTCCTGTCTACCTCACCCCCTGCCCCCTCTCCCTGCCTACCGGACAGGCAGGCTTGAGGAGAGGGGGTAGCGAGGTCGTTTAAAGCAGCTTCAAATCAAACAGTATTTATTTGCGCCAACAGTATCTGCTTAGCATTTTACTGCTTTAAAGTATGTTGCTCCCCCTCTCCTCAAGCCTGCCTGTCCGGTAGGCAGGGAGAGGGGTGAGTGAATTTTCAACTTTAATAAACTTTCGAGGGGTGAGGTTGTACGGGGTGAGGCATTACTTCAACTTCTTTCCCGACCTTCGCATAATCAAATCCTGATTTATGAAAAGGTTATGGTTCTCCTTGTTCCTGATATTAGTTTACAACACATTACCCGCCCAACCATCTTCCCTCGTCAATCCCTTTATCGGTACCGGCGGCCACGGCCATACTTTTCCCGGGGCCACGATGCCTTTCGGGATGATGCAACTGAGTCCTGATACGCGGCTCGAAGGATGGGATGGCTGCGGGGGTTATCATTACTCCGACAGTGCGATCTATGGATTTTCGCATACGCATCTGAGTGGGACTGGCATTGCCGATTATTGTGATGTATTGCTGATGCCGTTTACCGGCGAGGTGAAGTGGAAGAACAAAGAGTATGCCTCTCCCTTTTCCCATAAAAATGAAAAAGCCAGTCCGGGTTATTATGAAGTGCTGCTGGATAAATTTAATATCCGGGCGGCCCTGACTACCTCCCTATGTTCAGGTATGCACCAATACACTTATGATGCTTCAGCTGCCGAGGGCAAAGTATTACTCGATCTGCAGCACCGTGATGAAGTGCTGGGTTCCTCCCTGGAACTGGTCAATGAATATGAAGTAAAAGGATCCAGGATCAGTAAATCATGGGCCAAAGAACAGCATTTGTTCTTTTATATCCGTTTTGAAAAACCGATCAAACGGTACCGCATGGCCCTCGATGACCAGCCTGTCAATGGATTGAATAAACTCGAGGGGAAAAACATCAAATCTTATTTCTCTTTTGATCTTGGCGAGGAAAAGATCGTGCGGTTAAGGATCGGCATCTCCGGCGTGAGTACGGAGAATGCGAAGCAGAACCTGGAGCAGGAGATCAGTCACTGGGATTTTAACCGGTTGAAACAACAGGCGGAGAATGCCTGGAACAATGAACTTGGTAAGATTGAAGTGAAGGGCGGAACGCATGATCAGCAGGTGGCATTTTATACGGCCCTCTATCATACCATGATTGCCCCGAATATCTATACAGATGTGAATGGAGAATACCGGGGCACGGATCTCAAAGTGCACAAAGCAGATGGCTTTACCAATTACTCCGTGTTCTCCCTCTGGGATACACATAGAGCTCAGCATCCATTACAGACCATTATTAATAAGCAACGCACGAATGACTGGATCAAAACCTTTCTGGCCCAATACAAGGCCGGAGGTATGTTACCCGTATGGGAACTGAGTGGCAATGAAACTTTTTGTATGATCGGCTACCATGCCGTACCGGTAATTGTGGATGCCTGGAAAAAAGGCGTGCAGTGGTTTGATAAGGAACTGGCCTTAAAAGCCATGATCGATTATGCAGAGAGTAGCCGATTTGGCCTCCCTGCTTATATCAAACAAGGTTATGTAAGCAATGAAGATGATCATGAGAGTACCTCCAAGACGGTGGAATATGCGTATGATGACTGGTGCATCTCCGAGTTTGCTGCCCAGATCGGCAACACGAAGATCAGTGAGCAATACCGCAAGCGGGCATTGAACTACCGGAATTTATTTGATCCCCGCGTAAAACATATCCGCGGTAAAGTTCAGGGCTTCTGGTATTCGCCCTTTGATGCTACGGAAGTCAATAACTTTTTTACCGAGGGCAACAGCTGGCATTACAGTTTTACCGCACAACAGGATATTGACGGATTGAAAAAACTCTATGGCGGTCAGGCCGGCTTTGCGAAGCAATTGAACGAACTATTTACTACCCAACGAAAACTCAGTGGCCGCGATCAGAGTGATGTAACCGGACTGATTGGCCAGTATGCGCATGGCAATGAACCGAGTCATCATATGGCTTATCTCTTTAATTATGCCGGACAGCCCTGGCGTACCCAGGAGATCGTGCATCAGATCTGCACGGAGTTTTATCCCAATAACCCGGATGGACTGATTGGCAATGAGGACTGCGGACAAATGAGTGCCTGGCTCGTATTAAGTGCAATGGGTTTTTATCCTGTGACCCCCGGCAGTGATGTTTATGCACTCGGTACACCCTTATTTGATAAGATCGATATCAGCCTGGAAAACGGGAAACATATTTATATCAAGGCCAAAAACCACGGCCCGGAAAATTTTTATGTGGAAAGTATGCAGCTCAATGGCAAAGACCATCCCGCCAGCTTTTTCCGCCACAGTGACCTGGCCAATGGGGCCGAGATCCTTTTCAATATGTCGGACAAGCCGGCCCTGAAGCGTGGAATAAAAGATGCAGATATGCCACATAGTAAGGTAGCCGATGAAAACTTTGTAGCGGTCCCTTATTTTGATATGGAGAGTTATAAGTTTAAGTCCACAGCACAGGTGAAATTGGCGCATATTGATCCGGCGGCGAAAATTTATTATGAAGTAAAGAGTGAGCACAAACAGGTACATACCTTTCCCACTTACATAAAACCATTCAGTTTAACTAAAACCGATACGGTAGTTGCCTGGGCCATGAAGAATGGCATCAGCAGTCCCCGTATCTACCGGGTCTTCTATAAAGTACCCGCCAATATCAGTATTGAGGTAAAGAGCAAGGTACATCCCATGTATACCGCGGGTGGTAAGGAAGCGTTGATTGACGGAATCATGGGCAATGAGAACTGGAAGACCGGTGACTGGCAGAGTTATTATGACCAGGATTTCAAAGCTGTGATCGACCTGCATACTGTTCGTCCCGTGAAATATGTAGGCGTGCATGTGTTGCAGGAAGTGAGTCCCTGGATTGTATATCCCCAAGAACTGATGGTAGAGACCAGCAACGATGGCAAGACCTACCAGTTTTTAACCGTTATAAAAAATGAAGTGGGTACGGATGTCAAAGGACCGGTACACCAGGTACTCGGTCAGTACGTCAATGCAAAAACCCGATATCTCCGTTTCACCGCGCTAACAGGCGGCCCGTTACCGGCCTGGCATGAGAGTGCGGGGAGCGGGAGTCATGTGTTTGTGGATGAGGTGATAGTTAAATGAGTAATCAGTAATGAGTAGAGAGCGGGAAGGCTCTTCAGTACAGATGCAGTTCTAATACGGAAGAGCCAAACGATCTTATTACTGGTTAGCCGAAAAATCAGCGTATCCCACTACATAGGTATTGTTCCACTTGTCATGCCAGGGATAGCAGGGAGTGCCCAAAGCACTCAGTGCATTAAAGGGAACCGCACGGCACAGTCCGCGGAGCAGGGCTTTTCTGCCGTTGATGCGTGTGCCATCTTCATTCACCGCGATGGTACCAGTAATCAGTTTGCCCAGGGAGCGGCCACGGAACAAAGTTTCCAGCAGTCCCATATAGAAGCCGTAAAAGCCCATATTGATCAGTTGAGCAAGGAGGGGACGTCCTCCATATTCAGGTTCAGCATACATTATAATGGCGAGGTCCATACTAACCTCTACGATCACATAGCTGAAAAAGTACATGAAAACATAGAATGAAATCAGATCGACAATATAATTGGCCAGTCGTTTACCGGAACCGGCTTGTGTCAGGGCGACGGACTGGAAATTATCAAAGAGGTGTTGTTCTTCCTGCGGGCCGGATAAATTTTCTTCCATGCGGATAAAGTTTTGGTTCGGCCCAAGATAATAAATTCTCAAAATAAAAGGATAAGGCCCTGTTGAAATTGATCTGGATTTATTACAAACATAATTATACAAAAAGGTGACGCTGCACGTAGCGATTGTGATATAAGTCCCCATATCTGAAAGCCGCCTGTTGTTAATTTGCCCCGGACTAACCTACTGTCCGGCACGAATGCCCGAAACCACGAAAAGAAAATCCGTTTTTAATCACGCGGCCTTAAATATGCCAGAAGGGGCGGCGGATGCCTATACCAAGGGGTTTTCGGTACATACATTTATGACGGAGGAGCAGCTGGCTCATTACCGTCGTCAGTCACGTTCTGATTTTATCGCCATTGTACTGGTTACCGAAGGGGAACTGGTCTGCAAAGTGAATCTCCGGGAATGTGTGGCCCGTAAGAACAATGTGGTTTTATTATCACCGGGACAGGTCAAGCAACTCGTGCACCTGGAGCCGGGTACCCGGATTTCCATGCTGAGTTTTACCCCCGGTTTTATTACGGCGATGGGATTTCCCAAACAGTTCAGTGAGCTGGTGGAGTATCTTTCTTCGGCGACTGACCAGTTATGGGAACTGGAGTCCGGCGATATGCGTACCCTGATGGTCTTGCTGCGGCAGCTTTCAGCCTATACAAAACAGACCAGTGCGCATAATTACGGGAAGGAACTTCTGTATCACCAGTTTTCCATTTTTTTATATGAGATGGCCGGTTTCCGGAAGAAGTACACCCAACGATTAACGGCTGTGGTGTCCCGGAAGGAGAACCTCCTGTTGCGGTTTTCATCCTTGGTAAAGAAGCACTATAAAAAACAGCGGTCCGTGCTGGCCTATGCCCGTCAGCTGCATGTAACCGCCAAGTATCTTTCAGCAACAGTAAAAGAACTAACCGGGCAGACAGCCGGTGAGATGATTGATGAACAGGTATTGCTCGAAGCCCGGTATTGCCTGCATGATCCGGATACCACGATTGCAGAGATTGCCCATCACCTCAATTTTCCAGATCCTTCTGTCTTTGGTAAATTCTTCAAACGGCATACGGGTGTCACGCCCATGTCTTATCGCCGTCAGCAGTTGATGTAAACAACAAAAGCGACATTTCGACCAGAACTGCCGCCCTTTCTCCCTTTTTGAAAGGCTCTTTCAGGTGCAATTTTGTAACCTGAACAGCATACAGCGGACAATGTGTTCATTGTCCTTTTACCCGAATTATAGAACAACGGGCTAACAGGGTTCCGGAGCGAAGGGAAGAGCGGAACAGGGAATCCTGTGCCTCAAATAAACGCCTATGTACAGAGTTTTACTTTTTGTTTTTGTCCTGAGCACGTTTACGGTCCATGCCCAGCGCGAGCTATTCCTGGATATTACCGCGCACAATGATTTTTTCAATTACCAGGGTACAGACAAGTACTATACCGGCGGACACCGCATTGGTCTGAGTTTCCGCAATCCGAAGAAAGCGGATCGTTTTCATTCGGTGGCGGTACAGCAGAAGATCTATACGCCATCGGAGATTTCGGTACCGGGTTATACGGCGGGTGATTATCCGTACAATGGTTTATTATACCTCAGTTACCGGCAGGGCCGTTTATTCCGCCAGGGCAAGGCCAGTGTTACGGTGCAGGTGGATGCGGGTACCACGGGCGGATCATCTGCGGCAGGGGAAGTGCAGACCGGTTTTCATAAACTCATACAGGATCAGTTGCCACGTGGCTGGCACCAGGTGCTGGAGCTCGGTGAGTTGTTACAGGTGCAACTCGATTTCCGCCGGCTGGTGTATCAGCAGAAGGGAGTGGCGCTTACCATGCTGAAATCATTCCAGACCGGAACCATTTATAATCGCTTGCAATTTGGGGTAGAAGTAAAAGCGGGGAATGATGTCTTTCCTTTTCTGCGGCAGCGGGGTGCATTTGCCACGGGGAGCAGTAAGAAAACAGGGTTTTATTTTTTCGCCAGTCCGGTGCTGAGTTATGTGCACCGCAACCGGATGTTTGATACGCGGCAGTTGCAGATTGAAACGGCCGCAGCTCCTGCCAGCACGGATCTGGAGACAGAAGAGTTGGTTGGTACGCTCAACACAGGCTTTGTCTATTTCTCACCAGGCTTTCAGCTCACGCTTTCCCAGTATATGAATACACCGGAGTTCAGGGGTGCCACTACTCATACGTATGGGGAGATCGGGTTGCAGTTTCGGTTGTGATTGCATTACCTCACCCCCTGCCCCCTCTCCCTGCCTACCGGACAGGCAGGCGTGCCGAAGGGTGAGGAAAGATTCTTTGCACCTAAAGCGGAAAGTATCAATGGCTTTTATGAAAGATCAAACAGAAAGTTTGTTTTAAACTGTTCAAATAAAGCGGCCATATCTGCTTTTCTTCCAATTTGCATATCACCCTATCTAAAGCAGTACCTCCGATGATTATATAGCTATCCGGAAAGTCAGTAAAATACTCCCTGAACTTCTCTAATCCCCTGACCATTTTATAATATAGTTTTCAATAATTTGCTCTCTGGCAGATTCAATCCGTTCATCCATTGTTTCTTTCAGGCTCAGGAATAAGGAAAGCGGATCCACATTTCCTTCTTTTGAAATACCGTTGGCAAGTATAACCGGGTCATATTTCCAAACTTCAATGCAATAAATACCTTCAGATTCATTCTCGTTCTTCAACCGCCCTTTTTTCTGTAAGGCATAGTAATTACCTTTTCCCATGGCCAGGTAAACTTGTCCTGCTTCAGCCATGTCAGTATATTCTGGCAGGGCCGATTCATTTGATTTTAATAGCAGATAATTGGCTGGCAGCTCATCTGCAAATATTTTTTTCAATACCGGGCTGCTGAGAAAGGATTGTGCGGTATGCCAGATAGTTTGTATGTTTTTATTGAAGCGGATATATTTTTCTTTAGTTCCTTCCGTTGTACAAAGGTTGAGCTTCTTCAGATTTTCCACCGATTTACTGATACCCATGGGTGTATAACCCAGTTTTTCCGCTAACGCTTTTAACGGAAGCGTTTCCATGATTTCGCCATGTAGAATTCTATATAGTATGATGAACTGGGCTGATGGAAGTAGTTTTCCGCTTTTTTCCGCTTTTGGTTTATATTTTTCCTGCAGATCTATCAGTAGTGATGGCAGGAATAGCTGAGTACCGGGTACAATAAAATTAATACGCCGTTGAATCAGTCTTTTTCGCTCTAAAGACGAAAGCTGATCCAGCACCAGGATAACTTCTTTCCCATTGATATTTTTGACCAGCTCCAACATTTTCTCGTATTGCAGACTGGTAA
>Ga0209717_1000576_pt1 | contig 44462 bp, 37 predicted proteins | sample AD_UKC048_MetaG_FD_184418 | JGI IMG/M metagenome (GOLD analysis project Ga0209717, IMG submission 184418) | Active sludge microbial communities of municipal wastewater-treating anaerobic digesters from USA - AD_UKC048_MetaG (SPAdes) (version 2) | ecosystem: Engineered > Bioreactor > Anaerobic >...
ATATGGTACGGTGGGGTAACTGGTGTAGCGGGGTACGGGCGTGTTGTATTTCTGCAACAATAGGGAATTTGTCATGGTAATCGTCTATTTAAGCCTATTTAGTGACAAAAGTAGACGAGGCAAAAACGACAAGAAATGACGGTCGTCACCGCGGAGGGTGAGGATTGTCATTCTTTGGGTACAATTGCTATCCAAAAAGATAATCTTGCTGGACTGGGAATTAAAAGTTTGAATGCCTATTTTACCTGCGAAATAGACTCAATTGATAAATCCACAAGTCACTTATTATGGAAAATTCTGAAATTTTGGATGAGTTTCAAGCCTCCCGGAACAGCGAAAAAGAGTGGGTCATCAACCATCAAATGCAAGAAAGCTTGTCAAATGCAGCGCAATGGGGCAATATTTTAGCCATCATTGGTTTTGTATTGCTTGGCTTGGGAGCAGTGGTAGGTTTGGTGGCCATAGCCAGTATTGCAACATTTGGCGCCATGGGAGAAGATTTTCCAGGGATGGAAGGAATGACCATCATGATCTGGGTGGCAATCGGTCTGTATATTGTACTTTTGGTGGTCTACATTTTTCCGCTTTTGTATCTGAAACGATTTTCTGCACAAATGAAAGCGGCAATGGCGGGAGAGGGTAGTCAGAGTCTTGCGGATTCTTTTGAAAATCTTGGAAAACTGTTTAAGTTTTTAGGCATCCTGACCCTGATCGTAATTGGGGTGTATTTTGCTTTTTATGTGTTGATGTTTGCTAACGGAATGTAGAGCTTGTTTAAATATTTTTGTTTTGCTGCAAATGGCCCGATTCGATGTGAATTTCGTTCCGAAAATGCTCATTTAGCGCTGCTAAACTCCGCTTTTCGTGCCTCATTCACATCAAATCGGTCTCATTTTCGCCTAAAAGAAAAATATTTAAACAAGCTCTTCGTGCAGCAAAAAATGAATATCACTTGCAATTCTACTGCGGTAACTGCGAAATAACCGCAGTGGAATTCAAGATAGTTTGATTTTTTTCAAGCGATCCAGTTCCCGTTTGTTGTCCTTTTCCCGAATGGCATCCCGTTTGTCATAAGATTTTTTACCCTGAGCCAGGGCAATTTCCACTTTTACAAACCCTCTTTCACTTAAATATACGCGGTAAGGTACAATGGTGAAGCCCTTTTCGCTGGCTTTGCGTTCGAGTTTGCGCAGCTCGGCTCGACGAAGCAAAAGTTTGCGCAGTCTGCGGGGAACGTGGTTGGAATAGGTTCCGTTTTCGTATTCAGCAATGTAAAGGTTGTGTATGTATAGTTCGCCCTTGTCAAACAAACAATAGGCATCACTGAGGTTGACATGCCCAGCCCGATAAGATTTGATTTCGGTTCCCAAGAGCGCAATTCCTGCCTCATGGCGACTGATGAATTCGTATTCAAATGTAGCCCGGCGATTGACAATTTCCGGAGCAGCTTTCTTTTTCATTTTAACAAGAGATTTGTTGGGTAGCAAAGCGAGGATTTAAATTGGCCTTGCTGCCCGCAAATATAACCTTCCTCCCGCTGGAAAGTTCCAACTGGTCAACTATTGTTTCACCTGAGGCAATTGTTGGGTTTGGGGTTTGGGTTTAATGGGTTGTTGACGGTACTTGGTGATGTCGCGATCCAAGATGTCTTTGGCATACTTGTCGGATTTTGCTTCCGGCCCTTTGAGCTTGTCGTCCAAAAATTGGGTCATTTTGGTGTACAAATGGAAGCGCGTATTGCCGCCATAGATGCCGTGGTTGCGATTGGGATAAAAATAGGTGTCAAATTGTTTATCGGCTTCGATCAGGGCATTGACCAATTCGGCGGTATGTTGAAAATGCACATTGTCGTCGCCCATGCCATGCACCAACAGGTAATCACCATTGAGCCGATCTACAAAATTGATTGGTGAGTTGTCTTTATAACCGTTCGGATTTTCTTGTACGGTGCGCATGTACCGTTCCGTGTAGATGTTGTCGTACCATTTCCAGTTGGTGACAGGAGCAACAGCGATGGCTACTTTAAAGGTGCCTTCGCCTTTGAACAAACAGGAGGAAGACATATAAGCGCCATAACTCCAGCCAAAAATGCCGATGCGGGCAGGATCAACATAGCGCAAGCGTCCCAGATAGTAGGCTGCTTCAAGTTGGTCTTCGGTTTCGTATTTGCCCAATTGAAGGTAGGTCATTTTTTTAAATTCCTCACCGCGTCCTCCGGTTCCCCGATTGTCTACACAGGCCACAATGTAGCCTTTTTGTGCCAACATTTGGAACCACCAGTAGTTTTGCCCTCGCCAGCTGTCTTTCACTTCCTGGCTCCCCGGGCCGCCGTATAAGAACATGAATACCGGGTATTTTTTGGTAGGATCAAAATTATTCGGTTTGATCATCCAGCCATTGAGCTCTACATTTTCGCGGGTTTTAAAGGAATAAAACTCTACTGGTTGTGTAGCATATTCTTTTTGCAGGTTTTTTACAAAAACATTGTCTTCGATGACCCGCACTTTGCTACCTTTTTGATCAAAAACGGTATAGGTTGACGGAGAATTCGCGGTGGAATGCTCGATCACGTAGTATTGAAACGTGGGGCTAAACTGGGCGTTGGCCCAACCTTTATCCGCGAATAGAACCTTTTTGTTTTTTCCCTCCAGGTCAATTTGATACACTTGCCGTTCCAGAGGCGAACTTTCGGCGGACTGAAAATATAAGGTGCCACTTTTTTCATCGATGCCGTAAAAATTGCTCAGCTCCCATTTTCCAGTGGTGATCTGGCGCACCATGTTGCCCGTAAGGTCGTAGAGGTAGAGGTGATTCCAACCATCCATTTCACTGGTCCAAAGAAAATGTTTGCCATCTTGCAAAAAAGTGAGGTTGTCGTGGATGTCCACATAGTATTTGCTGTCTTCTTGCAGCAGCAGCGTGGTTTTCCCGGTCGCGGCATCCGCCAGCACCAGATCCAACTGGTTTTGGTGGCGATTCAGCAAAAAGATGCTCAACTTATTGGGGTCATTTGTCCACTTGATGCGGGGAATGTATTCCGTCGCAGGATCGGTATCCGTTTTCATGCTGCGTCCACTGGCCAGGTTGTGGATGTGGATGCTTACTTTGGAGTTTTTTTCCCCAACTTTTGGATACTTGAAGGTCACGTAATCAGGGTACATGCCTGTTTCAAAATTGGTCAGGGTGAATTGGGGCACTTCCTGCTCATCAAAACGGTAAAAAGCCAAATTGCTGCCATCTGGGGACCAGGAAAACCCGCAATCCATCGAAAACTCTTCTTCGTACACCCAGTCGGTCGCTCCGTTGATGATGGAATTCATGGCTCCATCAGAGGTAACCTGGGTGATTTTTCCCGAACTGAGGTCTTTGTAATACAGGTTATTTTTGAATACAAAAGCCACTTTGTCTGCTTTGGGTGAGAAGGTCGCGTACATGGTTTTTCCTTCAGCAAAAAGTGGACTCAATTGCTTTTGGTTCCGATCGTATACATAGAAATTGGCGCGGGTGGAATGGCGGTAAATGGGTTCAACTCCTGTAGCGAGCAAAATTTTGCTTTCATCCGCACTAAATTGGTATTCATCGATTTGCACATTGGTGCTGAGGGTAGCGGGATCAAGAATCGTTGCAGTCGTAACGCCAGTGGTAATATCCTGCTGTACAATTTTGTTGCGATCGAGGCGGGTATAATGCCTGCCATCGTTTTGGAAGCTGAACCCGGGCACACTCCGGGGGGAGAAAGTGTATTTTTTCCAAATCTCCTCCAATGAAATGGCCTTTTGGGCACCAAGGGTTGAAAATGAGGCAATGGCCAGCGCGAGTAAAAAAAAGCGGTTAAACATCTTTTTAGAATTTTTATGCTTTAGGGGCGATAAAAAATAAGTGTTCATTTTGCCCCACTACTTAGCCTGTGTCAGAAAAGTTAATTCAGCAATTTATTCAAACGATCTTGAATCTGTTGAAATTGCTGTTTCTTTTGCACGATTGAGGGTTCTGCCGCGCGTTCGACACAATCTTCAATCGAGCAACGTTCACAAGTGGTATGTACATCGCGGGCAGGGATAGCCGGATCATTGAGGAAATGTACTTTGGCGCGCAATTCATCATCAATCAACAAACCAATGGTTACGCTGACATTTTTATTGGGTGAGGGATAAGAAGGCCGAGCAACGGTGAAACAGAGGTACTGGTCGGTCGTATTGAGGTAATGAGAAATCTGTGCGCTGATCAATAAATCACTGGGGTGCCCCGCTTGTTTGAGTTGAAAAAGTTCCTGCAGCAAGGCGATGGAGATCCAACGGCGACAATAGTGCTCGTAGATGCCGTTGCCATGGGGGTGGTGTTTGTGATTGAGGTGTAGCTCTTTGTCTACATCAAAAGTACCCTTGATCGGGTCGTGTACAAAACGTAGGAAAAACATCTTCCGGATACCAAAGAAACGAGGCAACACATTGGTCAGCCGGTGGTAAAACATCTCGGGAGTAGCATCGTACTTGAGCATGATGTTTTGCAATGCTTCTCCATTCCATTTGTTGTGCTGGAAAAAAAACTCCATATCCTGTATCACGCTCTGAAGGGGCAAGTGCAAGGCTACGGAAAAATAAATGGCTTTGGAGTGATTCAATACTTCTTCAAAGCTGCGCCCCCGCAATATAGAAGAGGTGTAGGCTCTTTCCTTGATGTTGAGGTATTGAAAGCCCAATTCTTTGCCGTATTCAAAAGCCCTCTGAATGGCTGAAAGTTTACTGCTGAGCAACAACTCCTTGCGCTTGGGGATAAACAAGGAGCGCAAGTGTTGGAGTTCAGGATAGCGGTCGAGGCCATTTTCGTGAACAATGTAGTCGTACTTTTCTTCCAAAATATTGCGCAAATGTTCCCCAGGAATGGGGCGTATGGCCAGAAGTTGACATTCGGCTACAAATTTGTCGACCGCATTTTCCAGTTCTTCAAAGTAATTGTTGTTCAATTCCAGGTAAGAGCGCAGCGCACTAAAATAAAAATGCTCTTGGCGGAGTGCGTAATTGCGGGATAACTCAAGTAAAGTTGAAATAAATGCACCCACCCGAGAGGGTGCACCTGCAATGATTTCGACTACCTTTGCGAGGTCGATGCCAAAACGCTCGAGAGGGAGTTCGTTGAGAAAATTGGATTGCAGCAAGTCATGTATCGGAGCAAGCCCTTCGTCCACATCTTGCGAGGCCAAATCAGCTGCGGACACATTTAAGGCCCGCGCCAAAGTTTGAATTTTTTCACCTTTGGGATACTTCTTCCCCTTTTCAATTTCATTGAGGTAAGACACCGACATGCCTGCTTTCTCTGATAAATCAGCGAAAGACAAGCTCAACTGCTGTCGAAGTTGTTTTACCTTCAGGCCGAAAAGAATTCGTTCGTTTTGCGCTTTTGTACTCATACCGGGTTAAAAATAGCTTTTACAGCGAATATTCGCAACATGAATTATCAAGAAAGAGACAAACACTTTCGGCTTTTGGCCGATCAATTGAAAAAAAGGTACAACTTGCTTGCCTTGGGGCGCCTGTTTTTCTTCATTTTTTCGCTTGCTTTGGGCATATTTTTGGCTCAGCAACACTGGAGTTTTGCCCTCAGTTGGGGAATCTTGTTCATGGTTTTATTCTTGTGGATGGTGCTGCGGCACCGCAAGGTACATGAAGCTGAACAACACCACCGCTTGCTGGCCGAGGTAAATCGGCAGGAGCATGCAGCATTGGATTATCGTTTTGCTGAATTCGCTGATGGAGCTGAATATGGAGATCCCCTGCATCCGTATGCGAGCGACCTTGATCTTTTTGGGCCTTATTCCCTCTTTCAGTTTTGCAATCGCACCGTTACGGTAGCGGGAAGTAGACAACTGGCTGAATGGATGAAAAAAGCAAGTTCGCCCGAGGTCGTCCGCGTTCGGCAATTGGCCGTAGCGGAATTGGGACAACAACTGGATTGGCGGCAACATTTTCGCGCTTATGGCTTGGCGCAAAACGATGAGATTCAATACCAATTATCCCTACAAAAATGGATGCAGGAACCCTTATGGATGTTCACTAATGTTTACCTGCGTTGGGCGCTGCTGGTTTTACCAATTTGGGCGATCATTGCTTTGACGATCATCATCCCCAGTTATCCCATTGCCTATGTGTTGATTGCAGTACTTCCAGCGGCGCTGCTGCTCCGCCAAACCTTTAACCAGGTCAACCTAACCCTTGAACATACGGCCAAAGCAGAAACCTGGCTGCTGCGTTATGGCGTCCTGATCCAGCAGATCGAGCACCTTGAAGTAAAAACGGAGGTATTAAAAGCGGTGCAACGCAATTTTTTGAACGCCGATTTACAATTTGGAGCATCCGCGGCAATCCGTAGACTTTCCTATGTTTTGGGACAATTGCAAGTACGCAACAACCCTTTCGCCATCTTCCTGAATTTGATTGGCTTATGGGACCTGCAATGGGTATTTCAACTGGAAAAATGGAAGGCAAAACACCAGCTCGATTTGCCCCAATGGTTTGCTGCGCTGGGTGAAATGGACGCATTGTGCAGTTTGGCCAATTTGCATCACAACCATCCGGATTGGGCTTTTCCCGTGATCCAGACGGAACCAATTTTGCACGCAGAGCAACTTGGACATCCCCTTATCCCGGCTGAGCGCCGCATTGGGAATGACCTCCACATGGCTACTCGTCAGCACTTGAAGTTGCTTACGGGCTCAAATATGGCGGGCAAAAGTACCTGGCTGCGCACCTTGGGCGTCAATATTGTGCTGGCACAAACGGGTGCCCCGGTTTGTGCACAAGCTTTGAGTATCCCTCCTCTTTTGGTATTTACTGGCATGCGTACACAAGACGATCTCTCGGCCAGTGCTTCTTCTTTTTATGCAGAACTACGCCGTTTGCGGGCGCTGCTTGATCAGGTGATTGCCCAGCAGGGTCAAGTGCAAGGGGTGTTTTTTTTATTGGATGAAATCCTCAAAGGGACCAATTCGCGCGATCGACACCAGGGCTCCCGAGCCTTGATGCTGCAGTTGCTCCGCTATGAAAGTGCCGGATTCATTGCCACCCATGACCTGGAACTCACCGCAATGGAAGCAGAACACCCTGGATTGATTGAAAACTTGTGTATGGAAGTGAATATTCAGGAAGATGAACTGTTCTTTGACTATACCCTCAAACCCGGAATCAGCCAAAGTTTTAATGCTTCTTTATTGATGCGGAGAATGGGTATTGGCGTGGAAGAATAAAAAAAGGGATCCATCTGTAGAGGAGGCAGTTACTACTTTTGGACCCCTTTGAATAATATAAACACTATAGTTTACAGTGCTATATTGTAACAAAATCAATATTATTAGACTTACAGAGTTCTATCAGCGGGCAAATAGCTGACTTTTAAAAAAGCGTAGCGGTGAAACTACGCTGAGGGTTTTGGTAATAGGTTTTGTTTAGGAGAAACTTATTGGGAAGAACCGTCTTCCCTGTGTGTGTCTGATGGAACAAAGATAAGGGGGGAAAGCAGGCGAAAGCAATTGCGTTTATTCAGGGTATATTACAGGTAAGTTTGTGGTCGAAAAAAACAATATCAAGTGTTAATAAATTGGTAATCAAATTATTAAAACGAGAAAACATAATGGTTTTTTACGTTTTACTCTTCAAAGAATATCATTTTTTTGTATTTTTCCTTTCTTTTATTCAGCGCATTGTCAATTTACTCGGTTTGGGGTAGCCAAAAGTTACTGATCGGAACCAAAGGCCCATTTCTGGACTGGACCAATCCCCACAAATATGCCGTGACTGGCCATAGTAGGCAGGATACATTTGCTTCAGTGATTCCGATTATTGAACACTTAAATCATACTGAAGCTATGAATACTGTACTTATCAAAGTTGCTATTGTACTGATTACACAGTGGATTTCACCTGAAGTGCCCAAACCTTTAAAGGGAGGAAGAAAGCGGCCTGCTCAGCGGGTACTCAGTGAACTGCATTTGGAGGGAAGAAGTAGAATTACAGATGTAGATCTGGTATTTTAAGCAACAGGGAGGCTGTCTCTGTAGGACAGCCTCCCATTTTAGATCATTCGTCAATCATTTCTATGATCCATCGCCACATGGTTTCGTAAGGGATTACTTCAATCCTATAATGTTGATCAGGATGTCCAATGGGCGTTTCGCTCAACAAGGAGATGTAAGGTTGAGATTTTTTGACAAATTTATTCTTCCTGATGGTAGATCCCGCCATGGTCGTAATCGCTTTTAGAAACAATTGAGTGCGATAATTCCCAGCATCCACCCTAAAATATTTCACCCGGTATTTGCGCAAGGCTTCAAGCCGTTCTTGTGCCGAGGCATAGTCTTTTTGATGCATCAAAAATAAGAGTTGAACCAATAAAATAGAGATGTTTAACCCTCGTTTGTCTTTTGAATAAATCGGGACATTGTTTAAAAATTTTATAAGTTTAAATTTATGGATGAGTCCACTTTGTGTGGCCTTATGGTCAATTTTTCCGATTAACTGAATGACTACGATGTATGCAAACAAAATTTGCCAGGTTTCATGGGTAATCCTGGGCATTAAACTGAATTTAGGGCTTAAAAAAACTTGCTCTGCACAATTCAAGGCCAAAGCATATTCACCCGCTTTCAAGGCAACTGAAACCTGAACTTCCAGGGTTGCAAACCATCCTCTTGATCCTTCTATCTCCAGGGAGGCATTTTCCAAATTCAAACTAAGTGCTTCCTGGTATTTTCCAAGCATGGCTAAACAGGTGGCTTTATTGATCAAAAAAAAGCCAATAATTCTGGGCGATGAACAAGGTTTTTCCTGTAGTTGACTCAAAGCGGAATCGCAGATTTCCGCGGCTTTATCCCAGCGGTAAAGCGACATTTTTTCGGTCAGTTTAACCCCATAATATCCTGCAAAAAAAAGGATGGTACTACAATCCGGGACGTAAGACTCCAGACAAGTCAATAATTCCCGTGCCTTTTGGGCAAGATCACTTTGATTCGATTTTTTCTTTACCGCAGGTGCAACTACTGCTTGTAAACTTTGCAAGGCTTTGTTTTCGGCAGTCCAGTTGTGCCTGAACTGTTCAGTATAAGCCTTATAGTAAAAGTGTTTTTCTCGGCTGGGATATTGCGTAATGTAGTAATTTTTCAGAAATGTAGCCGCTTCCAATGCAACCAAGGTCACATCGTATTGAGTGGCCAGTTCCACAACTTCTTCTGCTACTACGCGTGCATTTTCAAGACAATTCCGGTATAGTAAAGATTTGAACAAGGCCATTCGACGCAAACAGTGAAAATTGGCCTTTTGTGTTTCGTTAAAATGAGGACTGTTATCGGTGTCTAAAAACAGCAAAGGAGGGTACAGGCGACGGCGAAATTCCAGCAAGAATCGTCGAAAAGGGCGCCCCTTGGCGTCGAGACCCAGCAAGTGGGCTGCTTCGGTTTCGGTACGCACCTGGTCATTGATCAGGGCGTGGTACATGATCCGATAACGTGTTTCTTGTACACCAGGGCGGAGCGGTCGGGTCAAGACCTCTAACTGCCTTAGTTTGTAGCTGTCAACTACTTTGGCTAGTTCTAGTAACTCAGTCATATTTTACAGTGTTGGGATAAGGGAAAAAATTAAACGGACAAAGCAAGTTTTAAAATGGCATCAATGGGTAAAATTTCCGGCGCTGTTTCCGGTACAGCATAATCCAAAGGAATTTTTGTTAATTTTTGCTGGCAGAATTCAAGCGCAGCTACCTGATTCTGGCCATCCTGAATGGCTTCCAAAGCGTCCATTAAAGCGATCCAGCGTTGCTGGTGCGGGGCAAAAGCGCCACTGTTGTTGAGGTAATTTTGGATGGATTCAGTCAAGGCGGCACTCTCTCCTTTGCGGATCCATTTGGGCATTTGTAAAAGGAGTAAAGTGGCTTCTACCTCTAAATTATTGCTCTTGCATTCGGGGATTTGGTCGTGCCAGGCGGGCATGTGGTTCAACAAAAGCAGCCCTTTATCCCGAGAAGCGAGGTGAATGGCTTGTTGATCGCTCAGAAAAAGAAAAACAGCATTGTACACCTGCTTCCTTTCTCGAGGCCATGTCCCGTTTTTGCGGTGATTGCAGAGGGATTTAAACAAACGCCAGGCAGCAATGTAATCGCCTTGGTGTAACAGTAATTTTAATTGCAATTCATTGAACATAAACCAGTTGATCCCACCCGTACTTTCCTGTGCGATGGCCTTGATCAGTATCTTGCTGGCTTGTTCCAAATGCCCCAAATTGGCTAAGCCCAAGGCTTGATTGAACAAAAAAGCACTGACATGGCTGCGGTTGACCACGGCTTTTTTGGCCAATACATTGCTGGCTTGTTCACAGATCTGTACAACTTCCGCCCACTTCGCTTCTAGAATTGCAGCCTGTAATTGTAAAAATTGGTAGTTTAAAGTAAAAGCTGTGGTATGGCAATTGGCGGCATAAGGTTGAAGAATTAAAACAGAAGCTTTAGCCTGCTCGGCCATGCTACCTGGAGTTGAATGGGGTTCAGTATGTTGTAGCCAAAAGGCATGGTAATGATCTTCGGCGAGTTGTTCTGCTTTTAAAATGTCTTCGTATTCTGCAATCAATCGACAATAGACCTCAAAACTTTCCATGTTTCCATCGTGCAGCGCACAAAACTGGCGGAGATGAGCGGCGGCTTCAAGCACAACGAGGGTCAATTCGTATTTTTTGGCGGTTTGGAGCAGTGGTTCCGCAATCTCTCTCAACGATATGATGGCACCCGTACCCATTAATGTCTTTAGTACGGCCAAACGTTGCCAACACAAATAGGCTACTCGATTGGGTTCTTCAAATTCGTCCTGGTTAACATCTAAAAAGAAAAGGGTATCCCAAAGGCGATTGCGCAGCTCGATTTTGGAAAAATTACTATCCTCTAAAGTTTGAAATGGTAAGTTTTCGACGGTAGTCGACAGAACGGGGTTGCGCTCATCAGCTGTTGCTGAGGCAAAAAATTGGAGATTTTGGAGTGCGCTTACATCAAATACCTTGATCAGCTCATCGGCTGAATAATTTTTCAGCAGCTGAACCAATTCTCTGAATCCAGTCATAGATCAGAATATTAAACAATCTGAACAATGACACACACACCTAATGAAGGTAAATTTATGCAAGGGAAATGACATTTCCAAAGGCTGAGATAAAAAAAACTACAGATTTAGTCGTTTTTATGATTTTATACACCTGATTTTTTGGGCACATTAAACATTGGCTACCAATGCTTAAAATTAGGGGTGGTCATTTATTTGGTCAATTGCCTTTTTTTTTTGCGTATAAAATTTCACATTTGGACGGATTTATTCCCGATGCTTTACTAGGCAATTTTTATCTAATGACCACAACTACCTATTTCAAAAAACACCTCCAGGATCGAGGAAAAAAAGTTCTGGAAACTCCGATTCTGGTTGAAGTAGTATATGGCTTGATTAGTCGGGACTGTAAAGGAATGGGAATTTGTAAAATCAGCGCTGTCACATCAAACACTCCTCAACGTAGCAATTCATTGTGCGGATCGAGTTTAGCCTACCTGAAAAAAGTAAAAGATAATGTGCTTCGCTTTGACTTCTTACGCGAAACAATTTCGGAGGAACAGTTCACTCTACGCTTTTCCAGCGGCGTTTTTTACATGGAAGAGCCGTTTTGTTTTTCGAGCGAATTGAGCGAATTATTGGGTTTGGAATTTGTTTGTATGGCGGAGGGGGAGTATCTCTTAAGCTATACTGTGCAGTTTGTAGGACTTGAATTCTAGAGAAAGTCTTGTTAGCGCATGCCTAAAACAAAAATATTTAGAAATGGGCTATGGCCAAGCCGTTCCCAAAAAATGCTTCATTCCGCTACCCATACATTCCACAAGCCCTTCACGCTCGGTCCCAAACATGTACTTTTCTCCATCGCTGGGATTTTCGACTGACAGGTTTTGACGATATCAAAAGCAAAAGGTTCCAGGCGGCAGCGGTAATTGTCGAGGTAGATGATATTGGCTTTGGTGTTTTCAGCCAAGCAGAGGTATTCGGCGAAGGCGTCGGTATTGTCCGACGTGGTGCTGAGGAATGTGAGTACGTTCACTGCAATGCCTTTTTGCGCCAGAGTAGTTGCCCACTCGCAGATGTCCATGCCCCCTTCCCGACAGGTATTGGCTCCGTCACTGATCAGAAAAATACTTTTACTGTGTCGGGGGTCATCCGAGAACAGCTCCGGGCAACGCAAGAGCATAGTCAACAAAGGGGTTGTGCCATCGGGAATCAAAAAGCGCAATTTGCTGCGCAAATCCACCCGACTGATGCCTCCAGAGGCAAACCACAAATCGGGCGGGCTGTCACAAACCCCACCAATCGTACCGATACCCAGGGCGATGCTGGTATCAATCTCCGGAAGGATTTTTAAACATAAGTCTTTCATCGCCGTAAAACGGTCGGCACCGTAACAAACCACTTTTTCCATCACCATCGAACCGGAAATGTCTACCAAAAAAACCAACTCATCGTAGTTGTTCAATTTCAAATCGCTGATGATGGTGCTGTGCATGTTGATGAAGGTAGGCTTGTATTCCTTGCGTTGGGGTTGGGTACTATCGGCTTCGGGAAGAATAGACGTAACTTTCAAGGTGTCGGCCAGCAAACGATAATTGTATAGCGCAATTGTATTTTCAGGATCTGCTTTTACAGCGGATTCAAAAGCGGCAAAGGCTTTTTCCATGTCGCGCCGATGAACGTGGTAGTGCAGAGCCTGGTAATTGCGGCGATGGGCATTGCGTCCCTGATTGAGCAGAATGGCTTTCCCCAGCGCATTGTAAAAAATGCTCAACAGTGATTTTTGGGCAATGTTCTGCTGCATGGCAATTGCATCGCGTATAAAGGGTAAAGCTTCTCCATAACGGTCGGCATAGCTGTAGCTCATGCCGAGAAAAAATGTTGCCAGGGCCAATTTTTGCTGGCGTTCCTGGTCATTGGAAGCCACCAAGCGACGGGCTTTTTCTAATACATTTTTGGCCGTGCCGGGTTCACCCATCCGCCCCAAACACAGGCCGTGGGCCAGGGCAAAACTAAAATTCTCGGGAAACAGCTGATAGGCACGTTCAAAATGCCCACTGGCCTGACGGTACTTGCCTTCAGCGTATAGCAAAGAGCCTTGATAATGCAGGCGATAGGCTTGTTTGTCGGGAGGCGGGGGATGGGCGTCTACGTTCTTCAATAGAGTGCCCCAATGATTGCTGGCAATCATTGAAAACAGGAGCAACACCAGGGAGCAGAATCTTGTAGTTTTCTTCATATAGTAGTCGGACTGTCCTTTGGCTTCGCTCAGGAACCGGTCCCCGAGCGGAGTTGAGAGGCGGTTCCTGAGCGAAGCCAAAGGACTATATTTTAAAACTCAAATAACCAGTCAAATAGTACCTCGGTTCCTGCGTCAAACGCAGCACATTCCGAATACCCAAGGCAGGACCACGGCGCACCAAACCCAACTGCAAGTCGGCAAAAACACTGAAATCCCAACGGGTGAGGTCGCCCCGATCAAGGGTTTTTGCTTCGGTGTATTTCCAGTCCATGATCAACTCGCCCCTTAGGCAATTTCCTGTGGCATCCATTCTGCAAAACGAAGAACGTCGTCCAAAGGTGTAAGAACTAGCCGTAAATCGTTCGGTTTGTACCGAAGCCATCACACCAATGCCCAAGCCCATCCAATCGTTTACGTTTTTGCGCAACTGAATCGGTACGGCCGAAAGGGTTTGGAATTCCTGGTATCCGGGGCCATTGGCGCGTACCAATGAATCCACCAATACATTAATGACTTGTCCTCCTCTTTGAAAGGTTGTTTGAAAGGTGGATTCGTGCAAAATATACCCCTCCCTAGAAAAATCCATCCGCCCGGTAGTGGCCGGAAAAACCTCTAATTGGAAATAAGGCTTGTAGGGTTTAAACGGAGAAAGGGTAAGCCCGGCAAAAGTACTGTTCAAGCCTGGCTGATTTAGAAAAATATTTTGCCCCACCATAGCACCCAAAGACCAACCCGGCTTAAAATGCGTTTGGGCGTAATTGGTCACGATGGGTGGATTGCGGTCAAATACAATGCTGGCCTGACTATCGAAGGGGTATTTTTTCATTTTTCGCCCAATTTCCAAGCTGTATTTGACAAATCCCTTGGTGGAGTCGCGATCACCTACCCCATCCTGTTTGCTTCCTGGCAGGTAGATGTTGCGGAATGTGAACACCAGTTTGTCTTTTTGAATACTGGTGTCCAAACAACTCAGGTTGGCAACAGGTTCGTCGGGGCAGATCGGGCAAAATGGATACATATCCAAAACTTTGATTCCACTGGCTTCCAGTCCGCGGGGTACACCTGTAGTGAGTTGGATGGTACTGGCTGGCCCTTCGCCATTGTTTTGGAAGTTCACTTTGTAATCCAAATCTTTGCCTTTGGCACTGCGAAAGCTGATCCGCTTGTTGGAGACCGCGATGTTGTTTGGATCGTGTGAGGCCAGAATCTCCATTTCCAGGGTTACTTTGGCGGTTTTGCCATCTTCGCCCAGGTACAAACCCTCTACGGTAATGATGGCGTTGGTATCGGCCAACATTTCTTCAGTAGCTTGGAGAGACACAAAGAGGTTGCGCTTTTCCCCTCGTTTCAGGTTGCTGAAGCGCCATGTTTTTTGTTGGCTGTACTGGGTCAAACTTTGTTGAACCAGCTGATTTGGCACAAATGGAAGGGTACTCAACCAATTGACATATGTACCAGCATCCAATCCCGCCCAAAGCTGATCAGTGGTAGAAAACCCGGGAGAAAACCCAATATCCGCCCCGGTATCTTCGGTTTCGCCGTAATGGGTACGCGCTTCTACAAATGAAAAATGGGGTTGGCGGTATTCTCTTTGGTTGTAAAACAAGTGCAATTCACCCGATTGGAGGTCTTCATCCAGATTGGCATAAGTGGCAATAAGTACGATTTCTTCGCCTGGCCGCGGATTGCGCACAGCTCGCAGGTTCAAGGTTTTTTCTCGTGGAACCACCGGGAAACCAGGTACGTTACTGGCCAAAAGGCTGGCTTGGTTGCCCACTTCGGTGCGTTTGGGGCGGGTTTTGGGTGATTTGCCTTTGTCGTATTTACCCGTAGCCCATAGCTGTGCATCAAAATTTCCGTTGCGGGTATAGGTATGCTGTGGTGTTTTATCAAAACTATAAGCCCCATCTCCAAATTCCCAGTAATAATCGTAATACGGCAATGGTGCTCCCGGAATGGATTGTTGTACGGGCAAAATGGGGGAAAACAAATACGCCTCTCCTTGCTTTTGGATGCTAAAATCGGCGCTTGGCTCAGGGGCAACTGGTTGAGCCAGGATTGCAACCCTTGAAACGAGCATGGCGACAAACATGCAGGCAATTGATTTTCTCATTGGATCGTATTTTGGCCTACTGAGGCATTACTCAAAAATAGGCGGATTTAGTTATTTTTTATGTAAATGTAGCACCCCGACTTTACAGGGGAAAATTTAACTCAAATTAAGGTGCAGGCCCGCAGACCTGCACCAATGTTGCATGGGATCAAACTTGTTTTTGGGATGATGCTGTTTTTGGGATCTTGTGAAAAAATTACTGTTTGACGACTAAAGTCTTATAGCGGTTTTCGGCGGAGATGGCCTCCAAAAAGTACGTTCCGTTTGGTAAGTTCTCTAGACTCAAGGATTCGCGGTTGCTGCCATTTTGTTTGTGCAGTACCGTTTTTCCGGTCAGGTCGCGCAACACCAGTTGATAGCTGGCGGTGCTAGTGGGCAAATCGAGATTCAATTGTCCAGTGGTTGGGTTGGGGAAAGCACGCAACTGGCCTTGGGGCAAACCTGTATTCTTGTCAATGTCTGGGTCAACACTCAGACAACCCTGTACACTGACTTTGAAGGCACATTTGGCGCACTCTTTTCCGCCACATTTCACTACGATTTGCACCAGATAACCGCCGTTTGTAGCAAACCCAATTACTTCATTTAGCGTTGCGTCGTTGAGCGAACTGTACACGATGGCCCCGCTGGCCGAGGTTACGGTGATGTCATAAGTTGCTTTGCAAGGTGCTTTGCAGATGTACACGCCGGTCAGGGTATATTTGCCACACTTGAGGTCGAAGCCCAGACCACAGAGTTCAGGAAAAATGGCACCATTGCCACTCATGGCTGGCTTTTTCTCCCACTGTCCGCAGCAATCCACTGGCGCACAATCCACTTTGATGAAGAAGCGGCAAGGAGGGCAAGGTTTACCATCGCAGTAAGGTTGCAGGAATAAGGAGTACAACCCACTTTGGGTAAACGTATAGGGAACAGCCACCGAACCAGAACCGCTGAAGTTGGTCAAAGTACCATCAGGAGCAGTGACAAAACCTTTGATTTTGGCACAGTCGCCATTGCCTACACAGTTGTAAACCGCGTCGATGTAATACATCTGGTTGCACTTGGCACTGATGGTTTCACCACATTTGACCGAAGTCACAGCGCCAGTCATACTGAGCTGAATTTTTTTCCAGCCTTCTCCTTGGGCGGGGCACTCACAGCCACAACCGAAAACCTGGAATTTGAATACACACTTGTCGCATATTTTGCCGCCGCACTTGACAACTACGGTTACTGAATAGGCACCATTGCTGGTAAAGTTGAGTACTTCGTTCAGGGTAGGGTCATTGGTGGTGATCACAATGGGTGCACCTACGGCTGGATAGAGGGTGACATCATAGGTTGCTTTGCAAGTATCTTTGCAGAGGTAGTTGCCAATCAATTGGAATTTGCCACACTTGAGTTCAAATCCTTTGCCACATACATCTTCGTACTTGATGCCTGTGCCAATCAGATCGGGAAGATTTTCCCATTTTCCGCAGCAATCCACTGGATTACAATCGACGATTTTCACTTCAAATTTGCATTCGTAGCACACCGTTTTGCCACAGCGAATGATGATGGCAATCACGTAGGTACCAGGAACAGTGGGCAGCGCTTGCGAAAATGCATTCCCGGAGCCACTGGCCGTAGATACACCATTGACCAGGTATTCATAAGTAGCATCACAATCGCCTGCACAATCATAGCCCACATTGAAACTGACCTGATTGTTGTGGCAAAATTCGTAACCTTTTCCACACTCAATTGGCATGGCGTGCCAGTTGGGTGCAGAAAAATTGATGTGGTTCAACTTGCCACCTTCACAATTGCAGGGACAATCACATACATATACATAGAAGGTTACCGAGTAACAACAGACGTTGCCGCAAAAGAAATGTAGCGTCACAACGTGTACACCTTCTTTGTTGAACTGGTGGTTGAAACAAAAGGAAGCACCAGTACCCGTGTAGCTCGCAGTAACCCCGTCTTTATCGGTTACGGTAGCTACGTAGGTAGGAGCCAGGCCATTTGCGCAGGCGAATTTGGCACAAATGCGGTAGTCTTTCTGGCAAATGGCAGAATAGGAAAAAGGCGGAGCTGGTGATGTGTTGGGAACATTGGTCGCTGTACCACTGGGATCGATGATCGCAATTTTGGGGGCGATACAGCCCTTTTTGTCGCTCATGTTGTTCGTGTCAACTGGGGTGGTTTGCGCATTAGCCGAGCTCATCAGCGCCTGGAAACAAAAGAAAAACAAAAAAAAGATGGAGGTAAGCATTCTGGATTTCATGGGTAGCAAGTTTAAGATGACGAAATAAGGTGTTATCTTGGTTGCGGTTTGGGGTTTAATTGCCCGTTTTTAACCGCTTACATCCATACATCCAGGGAAGGCTAAAAATCTTACTGCTCGAAAGTGTTAAAAAAATGTTAAGGAAATTTTAGTGTATGAGCGACGAAAATTACCTCCACGCCTTGTGTGCGGGCGACACCCAACGGATTCGCTCCATTTACCAGCAGTATGCCGGGCAAATCCAACGTTGGGTAGAAGACAACAATGGCTCTGCTGCCGATGCCCAGGATTTGTTCCAGGACGGCCTCATCGCCATTTATGATCGGTATTGTGGCAGCGATTTCCAGCTCAGCAGTTCATTCGGAGCTTTGCTCTTTGGTATCTGCAAACGCAAGTGGTTTGATCGATTGAAAGAAAAAAATCGTGAAACGGTAGTAAGAAAAGTGGAGGAAGAGCGATACAATGATGATCACGACCCCAGTATTGATTCTGAAGCTGCTTTCCAGGAACTGCAAAAACAGGAAACCCTGGTGAAGACTTTTGCTTTGTTGTCCGCACAATGCCAACAAATGTTGACCCTTTTGGGCCGTGGTGTAGCGGCAGAACAAATCGCACTCCAGTTGAGCATTGCCAATGCCAACGCGGTCTACCAAAGCAAACACCGTTGTATGAGCCGTTGGAAGGAGCTTTTTTCTAGTTCTTCAAAAAGTTGAAAACCATGAACAATACTGAAAAAATAGACCGTTTTTTACGGAACGACCTCCCGGAAGAAGAAAAAAAAGCCTTCGAAGCCGAACTCAATCAAAATGCTGATTTAGCGGGAGAACTTGCTTTGCAAAAAGACATGGAGCAATTTTTGCGCAAGCAGGAAAAACGAACTGCGCTGAAAAATCAACTCAGCAACATTGGGCCGGAGTTTTTTCAGGCTGCCACCAAGCCCGAACCTGGCCGCATCGTCCCGCTCCAACGCCGTCAAACCTTACGTTGGGTCATTGGATTGGCGGCAGCCATTGCACTATTGCTGGTTGCCCGCTTTGTATTTAGCCCATCCTTGTACGATCAATTTGGGCAACATCCGCCCTTGGCGATGATTGAAAGGTCCACTACCGCTCAAGTCAATCTTGCAGCCATGGAAAAGGCATTTAATCAAAAAGACTATGCTGCTGCCCTTCCGCTTTTTCAGGCTTATCTACGCGAAAAACCTGGTGACTTGGAAGCTGAACTATACCTGGGTATTTGTTTACTCGAAACCGGACAGTACGCCAACGCTCGGGCGGTTTTCACCAAAATCAGCCAAACCCAATCCAGTTTTATGGATTATGGGCAATGGTACCTGGCCTTGAGTTATTTGAAGGAAGGGGATAAGGCAGCTTGTCGGCGGGTTTTGTTGGAGGTGCCGCAAGAATCAGAATTTTTTCAAAAAGCACAAGACTTGCTGAAGCGGGTGTAAAACCTGTATATTACTGCCCTAAACTTTAGACTTTCATGTTTTTAGGGCTGGATTGGAACGACTTGTTGGAAATCAGTTTAACCATCGCCGGAGGCGCTTTTGCCACGGTGCGCTGGGTTATCCCCTGGTTTGCCCAGCGCAAGAAGGAGGGTAGATTGGCGCGTAGTTTGCATCCTTTTTACACGGCCAGTGAGATAAAAAGCCATACTAAATACTTCATACCAACCCAATGTCAATCCAAGTCTCCCTCCGAAAGTAATGAAATCAACCGCGATACCGAACCGCGTGAGCCCCTGATTCCCTATTTTATTCGCATTTTTGAAAAAGACAAAGACGATTATGTATTTATGGTTTTAGCCGATTCGGGCATGGGCAAAACCACCTTTATGATCAACCTGTACTACACCTACCACCGCAAGTGGCAAAAAAAGTACAAAATTCGCCTTTTGCCTTTCAATGCGGGCATTGATGAGGAGTTGGATAAAATACCGGATGAGCTGCGCCGCGAGACCATTCTTTTACTGGATGGCCTGGACGAAGACCCTCAAGCCATTGAACATCCTAATGAGCGCATTGCAGCGTTGTTGAAAAAAATCAGTCATTTTCAAACCGTGGTGATCACCTGCCGCACCCAGTTTTTTGCGCGAGAAGAAGACATTCCTACGGCATTGCCTTACGGTAGTATGTCCCCTACCCGAGCCCAGCGGCGCATTGTGACCCGTTATATTTCCCCTTTGCAACAAGAAGAAATCAAGGTTTTTTTGCGCAAAAAATTTGGCCGCTTTAGTATCCGCTATCGTAATTGTTTGCAGTTCATCGAGCAATACAAAGAGCTGGTGGCTAGGCCAATGATCCTCAATTACATCGACTTTTTGGTTGATAAAGCGCCACAATACCAATATTCCTATCAGGTTTATGCCCAAATCATCAGCCGCTGGCTCGAACGTGAACACAACATCCGTGGTAAGGGGCCCGGCTTCTCGGAAAATTTGTACAATTTTTCCCGCTTTTTTGCCCTTGACCTATACCATCATACCGAGCATTTGTCTATTGCTGATTTGACTGCGCTGCAAAAACTCTCTGACCAATGCCAGGTTGGTCTCGATCTGTTTGATATGCAGGCCCATTCTTTGCTCACCCGAGGGGCACACAACAATTACAAATTCAGCCACAAGTCAATACTCGAGTATTTTTTGGCGCTAGAGCTTTTTGAAAACCCTGGTTTTGCCAAAACGTTCAAAGGTTTTGAGGGGATGGATATGCTCAGGAAATTTTACCAGGAAATGGTATTGGACAAAATAGCCAAACCCTTTTTCTGCGAAAAATTTGGCCTGGAAAGTGGCAAACAATACAGCGCCGAAGAGGTGATGAGAATCAAGGGCTGCCTGGGCTGTGGGTCAATGTTTTTGCCCATTGGTTCGTATGAAAAAGCTTTCTTTTTTAATTTCAGTTTGGACAAACTTAAAGACGTTACACAAATCGACCTTTCCAATACCGATCTGCAAGATTTTAGGATTGTGGCTTGTATGCCTAAATTGCAACAACTGAATGTGGCCAATAATCCGGCACTTTGCTCTTTTGATTATCTTTTTGTGGGGGGCTTGAATCGGGATTTGAAAGAAATTCAGGTGCAGGGAACAAACATTCAAGCAGCAACTCTGGAGAATGGGGTGGCGTTTGTCTATGGCTAAAAAAAAACATGAGTTGTACCTTGGCCAAAAGCGACCAAGGTACAACTCATGTTCCCTTTGTATTCCTTGTACTAAAATAGTCGCTTTTGAACGCCAATAAAATTTAGGATAACGAACCAATTTTATACAGCCGCCCCTGCTGGCTCCAGCACACCTTCAAAACCCTCCTCATTCTTTTTTACATCCACCTTTGGCGGCAACAACTTATACAGCAACGGCGTCACAATCCGGCTCAGCAGCGTAGAGCTGATCAACCCACCAATCAATACCCAGGCCAACGGCGAAATCAGCGGCGAGTTTTCCAGTACCAGCGGAATCAAACCACCGATGGCGGTGATGGTTGTCAGCAAAATGGGCAAAAAGCGGGTCTCCGCCCCTTCGGTGATGGCCTGTTCGAGCGGCATACCTTGTTCACGCAGTTGGTTGGTGTAATCCACAAGCAAGATCGAGTTTTTGATCTCGATGCCCACCAGGGCAATCATGCCAATGGTGGCCACAAAAGACAGCGTTTCCCCCGTCAACCACAGAATGACCAGCGCACCGATGATGCCCAATGGAATCACAGAGAGCACGATGATGGTACTTTTAAAGGTGCGGAACTCCAGTACCAAAATGCCCAATAAGCCAAAAACGGAGATGATGATGATGGTACCAATGCCGCCAAAAGACTCTTCAGCACTTTCGCGTTCGCCACCAGCCATGTAGGTGTAGCCTTTGGGAAAAGGGTACTGTGCCAGTTTTTCCAAAATTTCGTCGGTTAGTTTGGCGGTATTGTACCCAGTTTCCACGAAGCTTTTGATCGCCACGTAGCGCTCCTTGTTGAAGTGCCGCAACTGCGAGGACGAAGCCCCCAGTTCCAGTTTGGCAATTTGATTGAGCGGGATCAAGGCCCCACTCAGGGACGTAATGTACATGCGGGAAAAAACCTCCAGCGCTTCTTCTTCCGTCCGCGCTACCGATACTTTGATGGCGTATTCTTCGCCTTCTTTGGTTCTGAATTCACTGACCTCTAGTCCTGCGATGCCCATCCGAATGGTACGTGCTACCTCAGCGATCGGAATGCCCAGCAAGCCTGCTTTTTCCCGATTGATGATGACCTTGAGGTCGGTTTTTTGGGTTTGCAGCGGGTTGGTTACATACACTGTACCCTCCGTACTTTTCACCATTTTTTCTACGGCAAAAGCCAGTTTTCGCAGCGTGTCCAGGTTGTCGCCCAGGATGCGCATTTCAATCGGGGCTTCTTGCGGCGTACCTTGCTGAAACCGACGCACCTGAATTTTTGCGCCCGGATAATCGTTGAACACCCGGCGCAAGCTATCGGTAAGCGCCACAATTTCGGGCACCTGCATTTCGCGTTCTACCTGCACAAACAGCTGGGCGTAATTCGAAGCCTGGTTGCGTTGGAATTCGTTGTAGTACACTCGTGGGTTGCCCTTGCCTACGTTGGTACTCACGGTTCGCGTTTGGGGGTGCCGCCACAATTCGGCCTCCACTTGGTGTGCAATCCGATCGGTTTCTTCCAAACTGGAGCCCAAGGGTGTTTCAATGTCTACGTTAAACATGGGCTTTTCTGAGGCGGGAAACAAGCTGAACCCAATGCTGGGCACCAGCAGCAAACTGGCACCAAAAATCAGTGCGGTAAACAACAGGGTCAAAAATGGATGCCGGAATGCCCACAACAACACGACCCGGTACGGATCATTGAGGTAACGTTTGAAGGCCCGCATAAAGAAGTTGCCTTCCACTTGCTCATGCTGACGCAGCAACAAACTCGACAAAAACGGGATGATGGTGATGGCCACAAACAAAGAGGCAATCACGGTCAGCATCACCGCCATGGGCAAACTGCGGATGAACTCACCCGAACCTTCGGGCAAAAAAGCCAGGGGTAAAAAGGCCAAAATCAAGGTGGCAGTACAGCCGATGACCGCCACGCCAATTTGTTTGGTGGCCAAAATCGCGGCGTCCTTGCGGTTGTAACCCATGCGCAGGAAGCGTTCGATGTTTTCCACAATCACGATGCTGTCGTCCACCAACAAACCCAGCGAGACCACCAAACCCACAATACTCAATTGGTTGAGCGTAAACCCAAATGCACTCAGCAAGGCCAAACCAATCGACAAGGACAAGGGGATCGAAATCATCACTACCAGTGAAGCCCGCCAGCCTAGGGGCACCAGGGTTAGCATCACCAAAAATACGGCGATAGCAAAATCACGACCCAGCCCCCCCAGACGGTGCTCCACATTGACGGCCTGATCAAAGCCATTTTCGAGCTTCATGTTGGCCGGCAACTCTTGGGTAAATTCCGCCAGCACGGGTTTAATCTTGGCGTCGGCCTGGATGATGTTTTTGCGGTCTTTTAATTTTGTGATGACCCAAATGGCCCTAACGCCATTGAAACGCGCCAGGTGATCTACGTCGGCCTCTCCATATTGCACATTGGCTATATCGCGCAGATAAACGATTCGCCCTTCGGCGGTACTTTGTACCACGGTGTTGCGCAAGTCGCTCAAATTTTCAAGACTGCTAGTGGTTTCGATGTTGAATTTTTTTGCCCCCAAATCAATGCTACCTCCGGGGATATTGACATTATTCGCCTGGATAGCGCCGAGCACCTGGTTGAGCCCCAGGCGGTTTTGGGCCATTTTTTCCAGATTGACTTCAACGTCTATTTTGCGTTCGGGATAAGCCTGGATCTCCACTTCTTTGAGGTCGCGTATTTTTTCCAAACGCTTTTGCAATTTCTCCGCAACCTCTTTCATTTCGGCATAAGGAGCCGTGGGCGAAGTAATGGCGGTTTGCAAAATGGCCACATCCGAAGATGAAGCCCGGATGACATCCAGCAGCAGCAAGTCGTCGGGCAAGGTGCCGCGCAGCCGGTTTATTTCCCGAATGACGTCGTTGTTTTTGGCATCAACATCCACGCCATAAGTGAACTCCAGCTGAAGTTTCATCAAACCATCATCACAATCGGTGTTGATCTTTTTGATGTCTTCCAACTCCGACAGGGCGTCCTCAATCGGGTCGGCCAGCAACTCTTCCACATCCTCCGGACTGGCACCGGGGTATACGGCCAACACCACGAAAATGGGGGCACCAAAGGGTGGGTCTTCCCCCCTCGGCATATTGAACAGGGCACTGAGTCCCAGCAACAGTACCATCACAAAGATGATGATGGTGAACTGGTAATTTTTGACGGAAAATTCGGCTATTTTCATTTAAGGTTTATTTAGGGTTTTAAGTTTTAGGTTTTAAGTTTTAGGTTATTGGTCGCTGAACTGGTCACTGAGCGTAGCCGAAGTGAAGTCGAAGCGCCAATAACTTAAAACTTAAAACCTAAAACTTAATTGATAACTTTTACCCTGCTACCATCCTCCAAATACGGCGCACCTGAAGTCACCACTTTATTATCGGTACTCAAGCCGGAGGAAATGATGGCTTTGTTTTCAAAAATCTGGCCCACCCGTACTGCAGTCCGCTTGACGGTATTGTCTGCTTGCAAGACGTAGACAACGGCGGCGTTGCCATTGCTTTCTACCAGGGCATCGATGGGTACAATCGGATGAGCGGCATCTTCTTTGGGGTAAATGTTGAGCGAACCAATCAGGCCTACGGCCAGACGGGGCATGCTGCCCGTAAAGGCAAATTCGGCATCAAACGTTCCACTTTGGGGATTGCCTACATCGGCCAGTTGGCTCACTTTGGCCGCAAAAGTGCGGTCGGGGTAAGCATCCAGGTGCACTTCCGCACGGTCGCCCAGCCGGAGGCGAGCCCAATCGCGATCCACCAGTCCACTTTTGATCACCCAATCGGCCTGGCCGTCGCCCAGGATGTAAAACACCGGGGTGCCGGGGCCAACTACTTCGCCCTGGTTCATCAGCTTTTTGACCACCTTCCCGCTGATCGGTGAGCGGATTTCGGAATAACTCTGGTTGTATTGGGCAATTTGGAAACTTTGCTCGGCCAGACTCAACCCGGTGGTCGCGTCTTGCACTTGTTCCAAAGTGGCCACACTATCGGCGTACAGGTTTTTGGCTCGGGTGAGGTCGCGTTTGGATTTGGCAACTGCCTCCGCAGCCTGCTGCACTTGGGCATCGATTTCGGTGAGATTCAGGGTGGCCAACAACTGTCCTTTGCGGACATGGGCACCTTCTTCCACCAGAATTCGGGCAATGATACCTCCAGTTTTGAAGGCAGGCCGCGCTTCATTGGAAGCAGAAACGACCCCGGATACCTGCACTGGAATAGAAACCACTTCGCTACTGATGCTCACTACTCTGACCGGAATGGCCGTGTCTGGTGCAGACTTGGTCTCTTCCGAGGTTTTTTCTTTTTTACCGCAGGCTGTAAACATCAGGAGGACAAGCCCAAGGATAAGATGGTGCATTTTCATGATTGATTTATTTCGGACTCCGAAATCTCGAAATCTGTAATTATTTGATTGGGTAAGCCGCTAAAGCACGTTCCAGTTCCGCACGGCGCATCAGCACGTTGTAATACGCGATCGAACGGCGTACATCAAGATTGGTAATCTGGGTGCGGGCGTCGAGCAGTTCGATGTAATTGGCTACCCCTTCTTTGTAGCGGCGGAACGTATCGCGATAATACTGGCGGGCGGCGTCTTGCTGGGTATTGTAACTTTGCAAAATCTCCTGCTCGGCCTGTACCGCATTTTGGGCGATGCGAATTTGTAATTGAATCTGGTCTTTGACCTGGGCGATTTGCTCATTGAGCGCGCTGACATTGGAGGCCGCTTGTTGCACTTGTAACTTGTTGCGGTTGGCCGTCCACAGCGGGATTTCCAACGATATGCCCAGTAAGGCATAAGGCCCTACATCCAGTCCAAAGGCTTGTGAACCTACGTCGAGTTGCGCGCCGATTTTGGGCTTGCGGTAAGTTTCTTCCAGGTTGACCAAGAGGCGATTGATCTCCTGTGCCTTGTTCAATTGGGCAATTTCTTCGCGGTTTTCAAAAATAAAGGGGCGACCTTCCTGTTCGCTCACTAAAATACGGTCGCCCCCCTGAAGTATTTGGATGGTATCAATGGTTATACTTTGGTCTAAACTTCGCCCTAGCAGGTGGTTGAAATAGGCGGCGGCATTGCGCTGCTGGTTGCGAGCTTCCACAGCCTGAGCTTCTACGGCGGCAATTTCTGAATTGGCGCGGGAAATAACACTGGGTACGGCTTTGTCGTTGCGCACCAGACTTTCGTTTACACGCTTGCTTTCTTGCAGCAGCTGAGTGGCATTTTGGTAAATCAATACCGCTTCCCGAGCCTGGAGGTATTGGTAATAGGCCAGTTTTACATTTTTGGCCAACTCGCGGCGGTACACTTGCATGTCGATTTCTTGCAACGACACCTGCGCAGTTTTGATGCTGCGGTTGAGTTTGATCTCGGCGTTAACGATGGGTTGTTGCGCCCGAACCTTTATGTCGTAAAAATTATTGGGAGCCAGCAGTTCATTGACATTTTCAATCTGAGGAAAATTGCTGGAATTGGTCAACTGGTTGAGCGTAGCATAAGCGGGGTTCAACAAATCGCCAACCGGAAATTCGATACGGCGGCCACCCGCAGCCAGGGTATAACTACCGTTCAGGTTGACGGTAGGATAATACAATCGTTTGGCTTCTTCCAACGCGAAGAGGTTGCGCTCCAGCAAAAACTGTTTTTCTTTCAGGGCGTGGCTGTTGTTGATGGCCTCCTGAATGTAGGCGTCCAATGGGGCGGATTGGCCGTGTATTCCTATCAGTGGAAAAAATAAAAGTGAGAATAAAAACAGTCGGGGGATTCCACTTTTTTGTGGGGATCTTGGTGTTCGCATGATCAAATACGGTTCAATGATGTATAGGTGAATCGAATACGAAAGTACGCGATTTCATCATCCACAGACAGCTAAAGCTGCTGAACCGTGACAAAAGACCATTGAATTGTTGTTCTGGAAAGCTGAATTGTAGGGGCAAAGTAACCCAGTAAATTTAATGCTCACCTTTATCTCCGCACCACCACGCCCTTTTCTCCCAAATATCCCTTCAAATCACCGATCCCAATTTCATTGAAGTGGAAAATGCTCGCCGCCAAACCCGCGTCCGCTTTTCCAGTCGTGAACACGTCGTAAAAGTGCTCCATATTGCCCGCACCACCGGATGCAATTACCGGAATGGACAAAAGTTCTGAAATGTGTGCGGTGGCCTCCAGCGCAAAGCCCGCCTTGGTGCCATCGTGATCCATGGAGGTGAACAGGATTTCACCTGCACCGCGTGATTCGGCTTCTTTAACCCAATCGAACAGGCGGATTTCGGTAGCGATGCGCCCACCGTTGAGGTGTACGATCCACTCGCCGTCAATTTGGCGCGCGTCTACGGCCAAGACGACAAATTGGTTGCCGAAATTGAGTGCCAGTTCATCGATCAACTCCGGGCGGCGCACTGCGGCCGAATTGATTGACACTTTATCTGCTCCTGCCGCCAGCATGGCGTCGGCGTCTTCGGTGGAAGTGATGCCCCCGCCGATGGTAAAGGGTATGTTCAGGTGTCGGGCAATGGAACGCGCCAGTTCCGACATGGTTTTGCGCTTTTCGTGGGTGGCGGTGATGTCGAGGAAAACCAGTTCGTCGGCGCCTTTTTCACTGTAGGCCGCGCCCAATTCAACCGGATCACCGGCGTCGCGTAGGTTCACAAAATTGATGCCTTTGACGGTGCGTCCGTCTTTGATGTCGAGACAGGGGATGATGCGTTTAGCCAGCATGGGTTATGCGTTAAAAGCCATTAAATCTTTCAAACTGATTTTGTTTTCGTAGATCGCCTTGCCGATGATGGCCCCGAAGCAGCCAATTTCGCGCAAGCGTTCCAGTTCCGGCATACTCGTCACCCCGCCACTGGCAATGAGTTTCAACTCGGGCAGTTCTTCCCGAATGCGTTGGTAGGTATCAATGGCACTACCCTGCAAAAGGCCATCTTTGGATACATCGGTAGAAATGGTGTACTTTACCCCTTGGGCCACGTAATCGGCTAAAAAAGCAAACAGCTCGAGTTGGCTTTGTTCCTGCCAGCCACTCACTGCGATGTTACCATCCTTAAAATCGGCACCCAAAATGATGCGCTCGCCGCCGTACACCTTGAGCCAATCCATAAATAGTTCCGGTTCTTTGACCGCTACCGTTCCTCCGGTAACTTGTTGCGCGCCCGATTCAAAGGCGATGCGCAGGTCCTCGTGGGATTTCAGTCCACCGCCAAAGTCGATGACCAGGCTTGTTGCACCGGCAATGCGCTCCAGTACCCGGTGGTTGATGATGCGTTTGGCTTTGGCACCGTCCAGATCAACGAGGTGGAGGCGATGTAGGCCTGCATCTTCAAACTGTTTGGCTACCTCTAGCGGGTCTTCGTTATACACCGTTTTTTGGGCATAATCGCCTTGGGTGAGGCGTACACATTTGCCGTCGATGATGTCTATTGCGGGAATGATTAGCATGTCGTGTTTTTTGAACCACTTCTTGTATGGTTTGGCCAAATCAAAATACATCGTGGTCAATGAACTATAAACTAAGGAAATTACGGAGGATCGTTTCCCCCACTTTTCCCGATTTTTCCACGTGAAACTGGGTAGCGTAAAAATTATCCTTGTGTAGCCCCGCACTAAAAGGCAGGGTATATTCACTTAATGCAATAGTGTATGGCCCCTCCTCTACATAGTAGCTGTGTACATAATACACGTATTCGCCACTGAGCTCAGGGGTGAAAATTTCATCCGCACAACGTGACAAGGAATTCCACCCCATGTGGGGCACTTTTTCACCTTTGACCGGAATGAATCTTTTGACCTCCTGTGGAATGACCCCCAGGCAAGGGGTATCGTTTTCTTCCGAATGGGCACAGAGCAATTGCATGCCAACACAGATTCCGAGGGTAGGCTGGGTCAGGCTTTTGATGACGGCATCCAGACCCCGTTCCCGCAAAAAGTGCATGGTCGTACTGGCTTCACCTACGCCGGGAAAGATGACTTTATCGGCAGCCCGAATCTGCGCATGGTCGCCAGTGAGCACGGCGTTGACCCCCAGGCGCTCCAGCGCGAAAAGGACGGATTGGACATTGCCCGCGTTGTAGTCGATTACGGCTATCATTGGTTAAAGTTGAAAAGTTGAAGTGTTTATGGTTGAAAAGTCTGGTAACGCCATCATGGGCATTCAGTGGAGTCATTCGTTGAAGTGCAGAGAAAGTCGGCATTGTCTTGACAGCTTACAGACTCTTCAACTTCTCTTCAACGTTTCAACCATAAACTTTTCAACTCTAAAGAACGCCTTTAGTTGAGGGTAGTTCTTTGCTGTTGATGTCCCGTTTTACGGCCATCTTGATGGCTTTGGCAACGGCTTTAAAAGTGGCTTCGATCTTGTGGTGTTCATTTTCGCCTTCGGCCTTGATGTTTAGGTTGCAGAGGGCAGTATCGCTGAACGACTTGAAGAAGTGGTAAAACATTTCAGTGGGCACCTGGCCTACTTTTTCGCGGCGGTAAGTCGCATTCCAGACCAGCCAGGGCCGGCCACTGAAGTCGATGGCTGCCGTGGCCAGGCAATCATCCATGGGCAGAATGCAGGAGCCGTAGCGCTCCATGCCCATTTTGTCGCCCACGGCTTGGCGGAAAGCCTCTCCGAGGGCAATGGCGGTATCTTCAACGGTATGGTGCTCGTCGATGTGCAAATCTCCTTTGACTCGGACCTCAAGGTTAGCACCGCTGTGTTTGGCCAGTTGATCCAGCATGTGGTCAAAAAAGCCGAGTCCAGTTTGGTTGTTGTAACGGCCTTGCCCGTCCAGTTCCAACCGCACAAAAACGTCAGTTTCTTTGGTGACGCGGTGAACCTGCCCCTGGCGTTGTCCTGTTTTGAGGAAGCGGTAAATCTCACCCCAATCCGTAGAAGCAAGGGCGACTACGTCTTGCAAATTGCGGGCATCGTTGCTGATTTCATCTGCGCCAAGATTGGGGTCTGTCACCATCCAGATGGCTTTCGCACCCAGGTTTTTGGCCAATTGGACGTCGGTGATGCGGTCACCAATGACAAAGGAGTTGTCTATGTCGTATTCCCCATTCATAAAATGGGTCAACAAAGCCGTGCCCGGCTTGCGGGTCGGTTTGTTCTCGTGAGGAAAAGTGCGATCGATGATCTCCTCCGCAAAAGTGATGCCCTCATTGCGAAACGCTTTGATGATGGCATTGTGGGCGGGCCAAAATGTATGTTCAGGATAAGCGTCTGTTCCCAAACCATCCTGGTTGGTCACCATGACGAATTCATAATCCAGTTCATGAGCAATTTTGGACAGATATTGAAAAACGAGTGGGTAAAACTCCACTTTTTCCAATGCATCCACTTGATAATCTGATGGTTCTAAAACCAGAGTGCCATCCCGGTCGATAAAGAGTACTTTTTTCATGGCCGATTGTTCAAAGCGATTAACAATGCGTCATTTTCTTCGGGGCGTCCAACGGTGATGCGCAAACTACCTGCACAAAGGTGCACGGAATTGCGGTTGCGCACAATGATACCTGCATCAACTAGGTATTGGTAAGTGCCATTGGGGTCATCCATTTTGACCAAAATAAAATTGGCGTCGGTAGGGAATACCTGCTGTACAAACTTCAACTCGGCCAATGCATTGGTCAGCCTTTCACGTTCAGAGAGGAGGACGGACAACATTTTTTTATAGTCATCTTGGCTGGTTTCCAGTGCTTCCAGGGCAATTTGCTGGGTGAGTTGATTGATGTTGTACGGAGGTTTAACCTTATTAAAAAGTTGAATGATTTCAGGAGAAGTAAAGGCCATTCCCAGCCGGATTCCCGCCATACCCCAGGCTTTGGAAAACGTTTGCAGGACAATCAAGTTGGAAAACTCGGCCAATAGGCTGGTGCAACTGGCTGCTTTGGAAAAATCGATGTAGGCCTCGTCCACAACCACAATGCCTTTGAATTGGGCGCATAAACTGCGGATGTTCGCCAAATCAACACTGTTGCCCGTGGGGTTGTTGGGGCTACAAATGAAAAGAATTTTGGAATGTTTATCCGCCGCTGCCACTATTGCTGGCACGTCGGGCTGAAAATCGGGGGTCAACGACACGCTGCGAACGCCCACATCGGCAATGTCTGCTGATACCTGGTACATGCCGTAGGTGGGGGGCAAAATCAGGATGTGATCCTGGCGGGGTTCACAAAAAATGCGCACCACCAGGTCAATGGCTTCGTCGCTGCCATTGCCCAAAAAAATCTGCTCAACGGGTACTCCTTTCAAGTTGCTGATGGCTGCTTTGAGCTTCCATTGCAGCGGGTCGGGATAGCGGTTTAGCCCAGTTTCAAAGGGGTTTTCGTTGGCATCAAGGAAAACCTCCGCCTTGCCTTTGAATTCACTGCGCGCCGAAGAATAGGGCACCAGCTTGAGAATATTGGGACGAACCAAGTGGTTTATTGACATGGCTTTTCGCTTTTAGTTTTTCACTTTTCACTTTTCACTTTTCACTTTTCACTTTTCACTTTCTCTAATCGAATACTCACCGCGCGTTGGTGTGCCACCAGTTCTTCCGCAATGGCCATGGTTTCTACCGTTGGGCCAATGTTTTTTAACCCTTCAAGTGTCAAACGCTGGAAGGTGATTTTTTTGACAAAAGAATCCAGTGAAACCCCGCTGTAGGCCCGGGCATAGCCATTGGTGGGCAGGGTGTGGTTGGTGCCGGAGGCGTAATCACCAACCGATTCCGGCGTGTAGTTGCCAATGAATACCGAACCGGCATTTTGGACTTGCTCCGCAAAAGCATCTGCGTCCGCCATGGCTAAAATCAGGTGTTCAGGGGCATAGTCGTTGATGATTTCCAGGGCTTCGGTGCGAGAGTTGACGGCTACCGCCACACTATTCTCCAGCGCTTTGCGGGTAATTTCAGCACGGGGCAACAAAGCCACCTGACGCGCTACTTCTGCAAAAACCGCTTGTAATAAATCGGCACTAAAAGACAAAAGCACCACTTGGCTGTCGGTGCCGTGTTCGGCCTGGGCCAAAAGATCGGCGGCTACAAACGCGGGATCTGCGGTTTCATCGGCGCAGACCAAGACCTCGGACGGCCCGGCAGGCATATCGATGGCTACGTTTTCACGGCTGACCATTTGTTTGGCGGCGGTAACGTACTGATTGCCGGGGCCAAATATTTTGTACACCCGAGGAATACTTTCCGTGCCATAAGCCATTGCCCCAATGGCTTGAACCCCTCCAGCTTTAAATATGCGGGTTACGCCTACCGTTTGGGCCGCAAACAAAATGGCGGGGTGGATTTTTCCATCGGCTCCAGGGGGGGAACAAAGCACGATTTCTTTACAACCCGCCAATTTAGCGGGAACGCCAAGCATCAAGACTGTAGAAAACAGCGGTGCGGTCCCTCCGGGAATATACAAGCCCACTTTATCGATGCCGACATTTTTGCGCCAGCAGAAAACGCCAGGCATGGTTTCAATCACCTCCGGGGTGCTTTGCTGGCGAGCATGGAAGGTTTCGATGTTGTGCTTGGCCGTTTGAATGGCCTTTTTTAGCGCAGGATCAAGAGACGCGCTTGCTTCGGCCAGCTCGGTGGCACTTACTTCAAGTTGATCCAGGGCTATTTTATCAAAACGCAGTGTATATTCTTTTACCGCAGTGTCGCCCCGCTGGCGGATATCCGACAAAATTTGACTGACCGTGGCATCCAGGTTGGCGGCAGCCAGAACGGGCCTAGCCAGGAGTGAAGGGTTGTTGGTAATGTCGGCGTAGGAGAAGGATTGCATATTCAAAGGTTCGGGGGTTAGAGGGTTCGGAGTTCGGGGGCAGAGAGGCGCTCTAAACCCCCGAACTTCGAACCCTCGAACCCTATTTATAAGATCATTTTCTGAATCGGAATAATCAAAATCCCCTGCGCGCCCGCTGCTTTGAGCCGATCGATGATTTCCCAAAAACGGTCTTCACTGATTACGGTATGCACGCTGCTCCAGCCTGGTTCGGCCAATGGCACTACGGTAGGGCTTTTCATACCAGGCAGGATATTGATGATTTGGGATAGCGCTTCATTGGGGGCATTCATCAACAGGTATTTGTTGTTGCGGGCAGCCAGGACGGATTTGAAGCGGAAGATCAGTTTTTCCAGCAGCTCGCGCGCTTCGATGCTGATGTTGCGGCTGGCGAAAATAGCCGCTTCGGATTTGAGGATCACCTCTTTTTCTTCCAAACCATTCATGAATAAGGTATTCCCCGAACTGACGAGGTCACAAATGGCATCGGCCAGGCCAATGTTGGGCGCAATTTCTACGGAGCCTGCGATTTCATGGATTTCTGCCTGGATGTTGTGTTTGTTGAGGAAAGCGCGCAGGGTATTGGGGTAAGAGGTGGCAATTTTTTTGCCATTGAGCCAGGTTATATCTGGATAAACAGTGCCTTTGGGTACCGCGAGTGACAGGCGGCAGCGAGCAAAACCAAGCGGCAGTACCTCTTCCAGGTCTTTTTCTTTTTCGATTACGGTATTTTGACCCAGGATGGCCACGTCGGCCACGCCATCAGCAACATATTGGGGAATATCGGAATTGCGGAGGAAAAATAATTCCAGCGGAAAGCCCGAGGCCGCTACTTTGAGTTGGTCACGGCCATTGTCGACGCGAACTCCACATTCTCGCAGCATTTCCAGCGAGTCCTCCTGCAGGCGCCCGGATTTTTGTATGGCAATTTTTAGCATGGCATTTTTTTTGCTTGATTCAAAAATTCAGGACAAAAAAAAAGAGGTCTACCCGCAAATGGTAGACCTCTTCTGAGATTTAATACTGATTTAACACAGCATATACTTCAACCATTTGCCTTACGGATGTAAGCCATGATGATGATGAGTATGTGCGAAAACAGCAATCATAAGATAAAATATGGTGGTGCGGGCAGGAATTGAACCAGCGACACCAGGATTTTCAGTCCTGTGCTCTACCAACTGAGCTACCACACCAATTAAAGAACATTGCCCTTTTTCAAAGGCGTCGGCAAATATACAGCGATGTTTTTCTTTTATCCAAGCGCTGAAAAGTATTTTTTTAAAAAAAACACATTTTAGCCCTACTTAGTTCCCTTTAGGTAGCAATTACGTCTCAATAGTTGTAATTTTATCACATAAAACCATACGATCATGAGCGAATTTGAACAGGTTGTCAAAGAAGGGGCCCAAAATATAGGCAAAAAATTTCGCCGCCTCTTGATGTGGGTATTACTGGCTGGCATTTTGTTTTTTCTGGGATACATCTTTATCTACTGTAATTTTACCGTAAGTAAAGGTACGACCAGTGGACTGTTGACCAACATCACCTACAAAGGCGTTTTATTCAAAACCCACGAAGGGAACCTGAATACAGGGACGATCAACTTTAACTCCAACACACCGCCGGATAAGATGACCCAAGCCATGAATGGCTGGAATTTTTCGGTTCCAGATAACCACGTGGCGCAAAAACTGGATGAATTGCAAGGCCAACGGGTCAAACTTTTTTACCGCAAAAAAGTACAAGCCATGCCTTGGCAGGGCAAAACCAATTATTTGGTGTACGACGTCCAAAAGCTGTAGCACCTTTTTCATTTTAGGTAGCTATTAGACTTGTTGTAACGGGAGACTGCATGGCTCAAAAATGGTCTTTTTTCCCTGCTTTTCGTTTGTTTTTTCGTCCGTAGCGCTGCTACGCTCTCAAAAACAAGCCTCAATCAGAAAAAAAATCCCTTATTTTTGATCTCAAGCGCTCCCGTTACAACAAGTCTATTGATCATGTAAACAGCGCTTGAGTGGACATCTTACGCGGTTTGACCATCATTTTTTTGTTTTGGGCGCTGGGGGAAACCACGACCCAATTGGCGAGGCTACCCATACCTGGTGCTGTTTTAGGCATGTTGGGGTTATGGGTAGCCTTGCAATTTAAGTGGGTGCCGTATGCTGCTGTCCAACTCAGTGCCAAAGGTTTTTTGGGCTTGATGGGCGTTTTTTTTGTACCACCCAGTTTGGGTATTTTGCTACATGCCGAGCGTTTGTTGCACTACGGCTGGAAATTGGCACTATTGGTGGTCATCACTTCCGTACTCAGTGGATTGACTACCGCCCTGGTATATAAATTGCTGAACCGATGAATCCCTTCCAAGAACCCTCCCTTATGATTGGACTCACTCTGGGTGCCTATTTTTGGGGACAGCACCTTTTTTTGCGTTTTCGAAAATCGTGGTTGAACCCTGTGCTGATTGCGATTGTGTTGATCGGGGTGGTAATTTGGGTTGCGGGAGGAAAGGTGGAAGATTATTTGAAGTCTACCGAGGCACTTGTATTTATGTTGTCGCCTACCGTCATTTGTTTGGCCCTGATTCTTTATGAACAAACTGCCGCGTTGAAACGCCAGGCCTTTGCCATCATCACTGCCGTGAGTTGTGGCGGACTGGTCAATGTAATCGCCGGGGTTTGCCTTACCCGCTGGTTGGGCCTCCCCGAACCCTTTGTACAAGCCATGTCCACCAAAGCAGTAACCACCCCCATTGCCCTGGAATTGAGCAAGTCTTTGGGCGGCGAGGCTTCATTGACGGTGGCTTTTGTACTTTTGAGCGGGATTATGGGTGCAGTATGGGGTCTGCCTTTTTTGCGGCGCCTGGGCATCACTGATCCCGTTGCAAGCGGATTGGCAATAGGGACGGTGTCACACGGCATTGGCACGGCACGTGCGCAACAAGAAAGCGATTTGATGGCAGCTGCAGCCGCTTTGGCGATGGCTTTGAATGGGATGTTGACGGCGTTTTATTTGCCGTATTTGTATGTTTGGCTTTGAATGACGGGGAACTACTATTGTTTATTGGGCAATCACATGCCCCTACGAAATTGACGAAAATGACATTTTATCAAAACGTACTGAAACCCATCCTCTTTCGTATTGCGCCTGAACGGGCGCACCACATCACGGTGGCATTGCTCAAATTGGGACTGGCTATTCCAGGGGTAGGTTCTGCGCTGCGCAAGGCTTATCAATTGGAGGATGCCCGGCTGGAATGCCATTTTTTGGGCTTAAAATTTAAAAATCCGGTAGGACTAGCCGCTGGTTTTGACAAGGATGGGACCCACTATCAGGCCATGGCAACATTGGGGTTTGGCTTTGTTGAGCTGGGTACGGTGACGCCTAAACCTCAGGATGGAAATCCCCAGCCGCGCCTTTTCCGTTTGCCAGAAGATGAAGCCCTCATCAACCGCATGGGGTTCAACAATGCCGGGGTGGATGCACTGGTAGAACAACTCAAAAAACCTCGACCTCAAGGGCTGGTGATTGGTGGAAACATTGGCAAAAACAAATCGACCCCCAATGAAAAAGCACTCCTGGATTACCTCTACTGCTTTGATCGGCTTTTCCCTTTTGTGGATTATTTTGTGGTCAACGTAAGCTCCCCCAATACGCCCGATTTGCGGGCATTGCAAGAGAAAGAACCGCTCACCGAGCTTTTGACCGCTCTGCAGCAAAAAAACCATGAGCACCGCATTCCCACGCCGATTTTGCTCAAAATCGCCCCCGATTTGAACGAACAACAATTGGACGACATCCTGGAAATTGTACAAACAACTGGGATTGCCGGCGTGATTGCCACCAACACCACCATTGGCCGGGAAGGCCTGATCAGTGCTATGGCGGATGTAGAGGAGATCGGAGCGGGTGGATTGAGTGGCCATCCCTTGCGCGAACGTGCTACGGAAGTCATTCGGTACTTGCACCAAAAATCGGAGGGAAATCTGTTCATCATTGGCGTTGGAGGGATTGCCTCAGCTCAGGACGCCATCGAAAAACTGGAGGCTGGAGCTTCGCTGGTACAGGTTTATTCGGGTTTGGTGTATGCCGGGCCTGGCTTGGTAAAGGAGATTTGTGCGGGAATCTTGGCGAAGTAAACGTACGCTGTTCCCTTGTTTTGACAAAATTTTGTACATTCCCTTCTGAATCTACTGGTTATGAAAACAACTATCGTCCTTTTTAGTCTGACCTTTTGGAACATTCTGGCCCTGGCACAACAGCCCTTTGTGGCCAACATGGATGAAAATAAAGTTGGAAATTTCACGCTCCCCAATCCACTGCAAAAACCGGATGGGAGCATCATTAAAAACAAAAAGGACTGGGAAAAACATCGGGGGTACTGGTTGGCACAATTCCAGCAGACCATGTATGGAAAAATGCCAAACAAAAAACTCAAACAAAGCAGCCAATTGGTTTCCCAAACGGAGATTCTGGGAGGCAAAGCCATTCAGTACATCTGGACCATCACTTTCGAAGGAAAACATAGCGTCAGTGTTTTAGGGGTTTTGCCGAATAAGTCCGCAAAAGTACCCGTGTTTTTGGGGCTTAACTTTTGTGGCAATCAAACCACCAGTACAGACAACCGTATTCCGATTTTCGAAAAATTTGTCGTTTGCAACGAAGCCTCCCAATTTAAAAACAACCTTGGGCAAGCTGAATCACGGGGTGCCCAGGCCTCGCGCTGGCAGTTTGAAAAACTCATCGATGCGGGTTATGGGAGTATCACCGTTGCCTGTGGAGACTTCGAAGAGGACCTGCCCACGGGGTATCAAAATGGGATTAGAACCACGCTCGCAGATCAATTGGGCTTAAAGGCGGAAGAGTGGTCGGGTATCGGAGCCTGGGCCTGGGGACTCATTTGTATGGTTGATTTTCTTGAAACGATTCCGCAAGTGGATGCCAAAAAAATCATCCTGCACGGGCACTCCCGCTTAGGTAAAGCAGCGTTGTGGGCTGCTGCCAATGACCAACGGTTTGCTGCCATCATTTCCAATGAATCCGGCGAAGGCGGAGCCGCATTGACCCGCAGGAATTACGGCGAAAATTTATGGCGCATCACCAATAGTTTTCCACACTGGTTTTTAGACAGTTATAAAAACTATGCATACAAAGAAAATACCTTGCCTTTTGATCAACACATCCTGCTGAGTTTATTGGCCCCGCGGCCGCTGTATGTGGCTAGTGCGATGGGGGATCAGTGGTCGGACCCCCGAGGGGAGTTTTTAGGTGCTCAACAAACCGAAGCGGTTTATCAATTGTATCGCAAGCCGGGTTTGGGGACAGTTGCGTTTCCAGGGTTGAATACCCCAGTAGGGAAACAGGTCAGGTACCATATTCGGGAGGGGAAACACGATATGACACTGTACGACTGGGAGCAGTACATCAATTTTGCGCGGGAATTGGTGAAGTAGGGAAAACGCTGCAAAAAAGCGCTCAACTTTGAGCAATTTTTCTACTCATTTTCTTCTTATCTTTGCGTTTCCAAAAACCAAGTTCACTTCGATGATAGAAGCGCTCATTTCCTCAAAAACCAGGATTAAACTACTGTTGAAATTCTTCCTCAACAGCAGTACTACTGCCTATCTGCGTGGTTTGGAAAGTGAGTTTGGAGAATCCACCAACGCCATTCGCTTGGAGTTGAATAATTTAGAAAAGGCAGGAATGCTCGTTTCGGAATTGAGTGGCAATAAAAAAATCTTTCGCGCCAATACCCAGCATCCTCTGTTTCGAGAAGTGCATACCATACTTATGAAATATTTAGGCCTGGATCAGATCATTGAAAACGTAGTCAAACGGTTGGGTGAGGTGGAAAAAGTTTTTTTGACGGGTGATTTTGCCCGTGGTTTGGACAGTCCCATTATTGATTTGATTTTTATAGGGAATGTAGATCGCCATTACCTGATTCAATTGATTGAAAAAGTAGAAACGCTGGTTTCCAGACGCATACGGTTCATCATTTATTCAAGTACAGAATACCCGAGTGTGATCAAGAGCTACTCTGATGTAGCACCTTTGTTGCTCTGGTCTGATTTGGATGTAAGCCCTCAAACAGTATGAAAAAAGAGGTACTCATCATCGGAGGAGGAATTGTCGGTTTGGCTACCGCGTGGCGCTTGATGGAAGCAAGACTCGACCTGAAGGTGACCGTGCTGGAAAAAGAACCAGAGCTGGCGACCCACCAAACTGGCCACAACAGTGGGGTTATCCACTCAGGAATCTACTATCGTCCGGGAACGCTGCGTGCCCGTAACTGCATGGAAGGGTATGGCGAACTGTTGCGTTTTTGTGATGAACACGGTATTCCTTATGATATCTGTGGCAAAGTAATTGTGGCAACCCGACCCGAGGAATTGCCTCAACTGGACAAAATCCTGGATCATGGCCTCCAAAATGGCCTAAAGGACATTCGACGCATCAGTGCTGCCGAAACCCGTGAACACGAACCCCACGTCAATGTCGTGGAATCACTTTGGGTTCCTCAAGCGGGCATCATCAACTACCGCAAGGTGGCAAACAAATACGCCGAATTGATTACTGCTCGTGGAGGGGTAATCCGCACGGGCTTTAAAGTGACCTCCATCAAACGCAGCACTAACGAGATTACAGTTATCGGTGAAGCTGGCGAAGTATCGGGAGATTTACTGATCAGCTGTGCCGGCTTGTATGCCGATAAAGTAGCCAAAATGACTGGGCAAAAAATCCCGGGCATCCAAATTTTACCTTTCCGGGGGGAGTATTACGAGCTCAAACCCGAAAAGCAATATTTGGTCAACAACCTGATTTACCCCGTTCCAAATCCTGAATTTCCCTTCTTGGGCGTTCATTATACCCGGATGATTGAGGGCGGAATTGAAGCTGGCCCCAATGCGGTGCTGGCGTTCCGCCGCGAGGGCTACAGTCGTTGGGATATAGACCTTCCTGAGTTACTGGAGACCTTGTCTTATCCAGGTTTTATGCGCCTGGCGGCAAAACACTGGCGCTACGGCTGGGGCGAAATGTATCGCTCTTTTTCCAAAAGCGCCTTTGTCAAAGCCTTGCAACACCTGATCCCTGATGTCGGCTACGACGACCTTCAGCGTGGCGGTGCCGGAGTGCGGGCCATGGCCTGTGACCTTGAAGGCAAACTGATTGACGAATTCCTCATCTTTGAGGACCACAATATTATTAATGTATGCAGCGCTCCTTCTCCGGCTGCCACCGCCTCTTTGGCGATTGGCAAGACGATTGCGGGGAAAGCGCTATTGAAGTTTTAGGTTTTAAGTTTTAGGTTTTAAGTTGTCGGCACCTCGACTTCGCTCGGTGACCGACAACTTAAAACCTAAAACTTAAAACCTAAAACGTAAAACGTAAAAGTATGGACGCCATCCAAATGGTTGACTTAAAGCGGCAGTATTTAAAGCTCAAGGCGGAAATCGATCAGGGAATCCTGGAGGTACTGGATACAACTGCTTACATCAATGGGCCGAAGGTAAAAGCCTTTCAGGAAGACTTGCAGCATTACTTGCGGGTACAACACGTCATTCCCTGTGCCAATGGAACCGATGCCCTCCAAATTGCCATGATGGCACTGGATTTGCAACCAGGAGATGAAGTAATTGTACCCGCATTCACGTATGTGGCTACGGCTGAGGTCATCGCATTGTTGCGCTTGAAACCAGTGATGGTAGATGTAGATTACGACACCTTCAACCTGACTGCGGATATTGTTGCAGCGGCGATTACCCCACGCACCAAAGCCATTGTGCCCGTCAATTTATTTGGACAAAGTTGCGATTTGGAACCCATTATGGCGCTGGCGCAAGAACGTGGTTTGTGGGTGATTGAAGACAATGCTCAAGCCATTGGCGCAGATTATACCTTTAGTGATGGTAGCACGGCCAAAACGGGTACCATTGCACACATTGGTTGTACCTCTTTTTATCCATCCAAAAACCTGGGCGCTTATGGTGATGGTGGCGCCATCAGCACCAATCGGGCGGATTTGGCACAACGCATGCAGATGATTGCCAATCACGGTCAAGGGCGGCGTTACTACCACGATGCAGTTGGGGTAAACTCACGGTTGGACTCCATCCAGGCGGTAGTTTTGGGGGTTAAACTCAAACATCTGGATGAATACGCAGCGGCACGGCGGGCGGCAGCGGATTTTTACGATCACGCTTTTGCTGGTCTCGAGTGGGTACAAACTCCAGTGCGGCATCCGCGTTCAACCCATGTTTTTCATCAATATACTTTATTGGTTAAAAACGGGCAACGTGATGCGCTGCAAGCGCATCTTCAACAAAAAGGCGTGCCGAGTATGATCTATTACCCCGTTCCACTATATGCACAGGATGCTTTCCGCTCGTTTACCGAAGTTGAGCATTTGCCCATCACCGAACAGTTGTGTCAGGAGGTGATCTCCTTACCCATGCATACGGAGTTGGATCAGGAACAATTGCATTACATTGCGGAAGCTGTGAAATCATGCTGATACACATCGCGTAGTACTTGAGAATTTTCATTAGCTTGTAAAAAACTGTAGTAAAAAACTAAATTATGCTTGACGCTTTAGAACCTCGCTGGTTTGCGGTATACACCAAGTACAAGCGGGAAAAATTGGTGAGCAAGTATTTGCAGGACAAAGGGGTTACGAGTTACTTACCTTTGCAGACCGTGACGCGTATGTATACCCGTAAGATCAAAAAAATTGAACTCCCGCTGATCAATTGTTACGTCTTTGTGCAAATTACTAAAGATCAGTATGTCCCGGTACTAGAGACCCCTGATGTGGTGAATTTTGTCAAAATTGCTAAAGACCTCATTGCCATTCCTGAAGCTGAAATTGAAATTTTACGCCGGGTAACCGGGGACATTACCAATGTGGAGGTAGACAAAGGGGTTTTTAAAATCGGCGAGGAAGTAGAAATCATCAGCGGCAGCTTGTTTGGCCTGCGGGGACGGCTGTTGCAAGGACTTGGGTCTAAAAACTTCGTTATTGAGTTGGAAAACCTTGGTTATTCTCTGCGCATGCAAATGGCTCCGGAAATTCTTCGGCCACTGCCCGGCACGCGAGGAGCAGCCTAATGTGCTAATTTATTAATGTGCTGGTAGCTGACAGCTGATTGCTAATGTGCTAATTTGTTGATGCAATGAAACGTATTCTTGTTACCGGAGCAGCCGGTTTTATTGGCTTTCATTTGGCGAAACAACTCATAGATCGAGGAGACTTCGTAGTTGGGCTCGATTCGTTGAACGACTACTACGAATTAGACTTGAAGCATGCCCGGTTGGCACAACTGGGTATTGACCATAGCCGCATTCATCCTGGTGAATTAATCAGCGGGGCACAGGCGAATTTTTCGTTTGTGCAAATGAATTTAGATGACCTGCCCGGGTTGGACCAACTTTTTCAAGACCAGGACTTTGATGTGGTCATCAACCTTGCCGCACAGGCTGGGGTACGCTACAGTTTGATCAATCCACATGCTTACATCAATAGCAATATTGTTGGGTTTGTCAATGTTTTAGAGTGTTGTCGGCACCATAAGACCAAACATCTGGTGTATGCCAGCAGTTCCAGCGTGTACGGACTCAATACGGAGATGCCTTTTTCTACTGCCCATAATGTTGATCATCCTGTTTCATTGTATGCCGCTAGTAAAAAAAGTAACGAATTGATGGCCCATACCTATAGCCATTTATACGGTTTGCCCACCACGGGTTTGCGCTTATTTACTGTATATGGCCCCTGGGGACGCCCGGATATGGCTCCTTTCTTATTCACCAAAGCCATCTTGGCGGGTGAGCCGATCAAGGTATTCAATGAAGGGAAAATGATTCGAGATTTCACTTTTGTGGGTGACATTGTAGCAGGTATTGTTCTGGTAGCTGATCGGATACCCGCCCCCAACCCCAATTGGAATCCAGCCCTCGCTGATCCAGCCCGTTCAAGTGCGCCTTACCGAATATACAATATTGGCAACAATCTGCCAGTTTCATTAGCTGAATTCATTGCGGCGACTGAAAAAGCACTCGGTAAAGTGGCCATCAAGCAAATGATGCCCATGCAGCCGGGGGATGTAGTGGCTACTTTTGCAGATGTCAGCGATCTTGAAGCAGATACAGGGTATAAGCCAAGCACTTCGATTCAGGAAGGCATGCAACGTTTCGTTGACTGGTACCGCGATTATTATCAAGTTTAAGCTATGTTTGGAAAACTATTTGCGAACAATAAAAGTAAATATTCCGCTGCTCCAACAGACTTCTCCGTGTTGGGCATTGACATGCACTCGCACCTTGTCCCAGGCATTGACGACGGAGCCAAAACCCTGGAGGAAAGCCTTACTTTGATCCGTGGACTCATCAAGCTCGGCTATTCTGGTGCCATCACTACCCCTCATGTCATGGGCGATTATTACCCCAATACCGGAGCAACGATCCAGGATGGTTGGGAAAAGTTGCAACGTGCCCTGCGCAAAGAGGGGTTGTCGTTTCGTTTGGAGGCATCAGCCGAATACAACCTCGACGATTATACTGCTGGCTTATTCGCAAAAGGAGATGTGCTGCTCATGCCAGGCAAACAAATTTTGGTAGAATTGTCTTTTTTTGGTGCGCCACCCGATCTGGATAACCGCATTTTTCAATTGCGGCTCAAAGGATATTATCCAATTTTAGCACATCCCGAACGTTATGCCTATTATTTAGGCAACATAAAAGAGCTTGAACGCATCCGTGATTTAGGATGCGATTTACAGGTGAATATTTTGTCGCTTACTGGCTATTACGGTAGCCCCACCGCCAAGTGGGCGAAAACTTTAATTGAAAAAGGTATGGTCAGCTACCTGGGCACCGATATGCACAATGAAAGACATTTGCAGGCTTTACAAAATGCCCTGCGGCAAAAAGATGTCCTGAAAATTATCCAGCGCAATACCTTCAAAAACAAAGACCTTTTTAATCAATAATCCACATGAAGATCCTCAATATCGTTGGTGCACGCCCCAATTTCATGAAGGTAGCCCCTTTGCATCGGGCATTTCAACGCCAGGCGGAACTGGAATCCAAGATTGTACATACCGGCCAGCACTACGATGCCAAAATGAGCGAGGTGTTTTTTACACAGTTGGAATTGCCTAATCCCGATTATTTTCTCGGAATTGGTGGCGGTAGCCATACGCAACAAACTGCTAAAATCATGTTGGCCTTTGAAGAGGTTTTGCAAAAAGAACAACCCGATTTGGTGCTGGTGGTGGGCGATGTCAATTCAACCATTGCTTGTGCCCTGGTAGCCGTGAAAATGAACATTCCGGTTGCCCATGTAGAAGCAGGTTTACGCAGCGGCGATCGGGGAATGCCCGAGGAGATCAACCGCATTTTGACCGATAGTATTTCCGATTTCCTTTTTGTGACCGAGATGAGCGGCATGATTAACCTGGCCAAAGAAAATGTACCCGATGAGCGGGTCTTTTTTATCGGCAACTGTATGATCGACTCTTTGGTGCATTATCGGGAACGGGCACAACGGTTGTCTTATGCCGAAATCTTACCCGGGAAACCCAGCCTACAGGACCAGAGTTACGTCCTGATGACCATGCACCGCCCATCCAACGTGGATTTCCAGGAGGGACTAGAGGCCATCTTGAGCATCATCGAAGATACTGCACAATACCGACAAGTGGTTTTTCCGGTGCACCCACGCACATTGAAAAACCTGGAAACCTATGGCTTACTGAAGCGCTTTGAGCAGATTTCCAACCTCATCACTACAGAACCATTGGGATACCTTGAATTTTTGCGTTTAATGGAAGGCGCGGCGCTGGTGATTACGGATTC
>Ga0209717_1000577_pt1 | contig 44421 bp, 33 predicted proteins | sample AD_UKC048_MetaG_FD_184418 | JGI IMG/M metagenome (GOLD analysis project Ga0209717, IMG submission 184418) | Active sludge microbial communities of municipal wastewater-treating anaerobic digesters from USA - AD_UKC048_MetaG (SPAdes) (version 2) | ecosystem: Engineered > Bioreactor > Anaerobic >...
TACTCATTACTGATTACTCATTACTCATTCTTCTCTCTGGATGTTTGCTCCTTTAAGTCTGTTCAGTCAGCTACTCATTACTGATTACTCATTACTCATTCTTCTCTCTGGATGTTTGCTCCTTTAAGTCTGTTCAGTCAGCTACTCATTACTGATTACTCATTACTCATTCTTCTCTCTGGATGTTTGCTCCTTTAAACCTGTTCAGTCAGCTACTCATTACTGATTACTCATTACTCATTCTTCTCTCTGGATGTTTGCTCCTTTAAGTCTGTTCAGGCAGCTACTCATTACTGATTACTCATTCTTCATCTTTAATGCCTTTTCTATAAAAAATAAGCCGCTTCAGGAATGAAGCGGCTTGAATTATAGCAGGCAATCGTCAAAAGTTAAATCCTATCCGGACAAAGAGGCGGGTACCGTTGGTGCCCATTTGTACGGCATCCCAGGGACCACCGGTTTCGGTATTATACGCCCAGTCTTTTGCACCCTTTGCTACCCCAAAATCGGGGTGTGCATTCAGCAGGTTGTCTACCCCTGCATACAAGGTCAGTTTTTTCCGCAAAGGATGACTCATATAAATATCCGAGACCAGTTTTCCTCCATAATTAAACTGATCGGGTACATCGCCGCTGCCGTTATCCAGTGGAACAGTGGGTGAAATTCCCAGGCCATCCTGACCATAACCCAGCAGGGTTACTTTTCCAAAATAGGTGAGCCGGGTGCCCAGGGTAAGTTTTTTCACGCCATATTCCAGGGTCAGTGTTCCTTTCATACCAGGTGCAGAAGCTAAAATAAATTTCTGTTCACGGTCGCTCAGGAAGGTTTGCTGCAAAAAAGCAGAGCCGCTGAGTTTGGCAGGAACATTGATCTCATCGATCTTCATGGTCTGCAGGTTGCCTGCCAGCAATGCACGGAAACGTTTGTCACCGATTTTTTTATTATACTCGACAACTATATCCAGTCCGGCATTGGTGGTATTTACTCCATTGGCAAAAAACTGGGCCAGGCTCACATTAAGCCCCTGCATTTGTGAACGTAAAGTGGCATCCAGGTTTGGATCACTGCCGTCAAACTGACCACTGATTACCACACGATCTTTGATTTTTGTTAAGTATCCATCTACTGTAACGTTCAGGGCGGAAGTGGCTTTCCAGGTAAACCCGGCACTGCCACTGATGCTTTTCTCCTGCGTGAGATCAGGGATACCGGCTGCTTTAGCCAGATTACTGTAATTGGGTGCAATTTTTACTTCGGCAATATTTCCTGCCTGTACGGTGGTAAAAGTGGAGCTGAAATTGATCTGTTGCAAAGAAGGAGCCCTGAAGCCGGTACTGAAAGATCCTCTGAGGTTGACTGTTTTAGAGGCTTTGATCCGGGTGGCCAGTTTATAGTTATGGGTGAAACCGAAATCACTGTAATTCTCCAGGCGTACCGCCAGGTTCATCAACCAGGTGGGTTGAATATCGAATTCCGCATCCGCATAGGCGCCAAATACCCGTCGTTTGGCATTGACTTCATCGGCCGGCTGGTATCCGGGAAAACCCTGTGATCCCGTGGCTTTGTCACCGGTCGGATCATAGTTTTTATAAGATGCTTCTTCACCGGCAAATATTTTGTAATTCTCATACCTGAATTCGGCACCCACACCCAGGTTGAAATTTTTGGCAAATTCACGACTGAAGTTCAGGTTGCTGGTATTTTGCAGGAAGGAGAAACCGCCGTCATCAAAACGTTGTTGCGCGGAACCCAATGAGGCATTAAATGTTTTATCGCCGTAAAAATGAAAATTATTATTACCTGTTGTATTGCTGAGATCCCAGTTCCAGTTATTGAAAACCACTCCTTTTAATCCGCCTGTGGCCGCAAAATCTTTTATCTCCGTCTGGATATGCGGACTATACCAGGTATCCCCATCACTGGCGGTTTTCATAATACCGGGTACAACAATCAGGTCACCGTTGGCATTGGTAGGGAAACGATCGGGGCGGGCCGACCAGTTTCGGGTAAAGGCAAACGCATCGGAGTTTTTTTTGTTGGTACCGCCAAATACATAGAAAGTGGTCTTTGACGAAGCCGGGAGTTCCAGGTTAACAAATGATCCGAAGGCTTCGAGTTCAGCATCTCCATGTCCACGGCGGTAAATATTAAGGTACATGGCCTCATCATCCTGCTGGTAATTGTCGGTCTTTAAAGCCTGTCGGAATGTTTTTTCGGTTTTGGTGCCATCAAAGGTCAGGTTGATAAACCCTCCTTTTTTTCCGAGGGGCAGGCCGAAATTGATATTTCCGTTAAAGGCTTTGCCATCGAATTTTCCGGCGTGTTCGTAATCTTTGTGCAGGCTGCTTTCAAATGCCGTATTGAATTTTGAGTCATAATAGGCAGACAATCCCAGTGAGCCGGTAATCTGGTTGACTGTTTTTTTAGTTATGATATTGATCACCCCGGCAATCGCATCAGAACCATATTGGGCGGAAGCGCCATCTCTTAAAATTTCAACACGGTCAATGGCACCTGCAGGTATAGCGTTTAAATCCGTGCCAGTATTGCCACGTCCTCTTGTGCCAAACATGGCTACGAAGGCGGTCTGGTGACGTCGTTTTCCATTGATCAGCACTAAGGTCTGATCCGGGCCGAGTCCGCGAAGCGTAGCCAGATCGATATGATCAGCCCCATCGCTTCCCGTTTGTTTATTATAATTAAAAGAGGGGGCCGTATAATTCAATATGGAAGTCAGGTCCATTCTGGCCGTTGGTCCGCTTACCTGCGAAACATTGATCACATCCACCGGGGAGGTGGTTTCTGTCTTAACGCGACCCGCCCGGCGGGAACCTACCAAAACCACCTGGCCCAGTTCTTCGATCGACTGTACCAGGCTGATATTAATGGAGCCGCTGCCGGTTTTAACGGTTTGTTTTATATACCCGACTGATGAAATTTCAAGTTCGTCTTCAGCAGGTAAACTAATCGTGAACGTGCCATCCGACCCCGTCAGGGCTATTTTTCCTGATTTTTTTGCTTTGATTGATACACCAGCTACCGGCAGTCCGCCCGTATCTGTAATTTTACCGGTTACCGTTTGTTGGGCAAGGAGGGTAAGTCCCGAAATAAATGTCAGGAAGATAAGCAGAAGTGCTTTTCGCATAATTGTTGGTTTTGGGTGGAATGTAAGCAGGTGAATAAAAGATAACTTAAATATAATGGAAATTATATTTATATAAAATCATTGACGGAGGAATCCCTTGATTTTTAGCCACAATTTAGCCACGGGCACTGACCTTACCCAACAGCGCGAAGAAAGTAGTTCCGGTTAGGAACCTGTCCTGCCAGGATATACTTTAAGTGCCTGTTCCAGGCAATCCATGGCCCCGTTAATGGCATCCAGATTCAATACATAAGCCAGTCTTACTTCATCTTTTCCCAATCCGGCTGTTCCATAGAAACCGGTGGCAGGGGCCAGCATAACTGTTTGATTATTCCAGGAAAATTCTTCGAGCAGCCACTGGCAGAACCGGTCACTGTCGTCGATGGGGAGTTTGGCCATGGCATAAAAGGCACCTCCGGGATTCGGGCAGAAAACTCCAGGCATCGCATTCAATCGTTTGACCAAAAGATCACGTCTGCGCTGATATTCTGCCTTGGGTGCGTCGAAATAGGATTCGGGCAGATCAACGGCCGCTTCCCCCATAATCTGGGCCAGTCCGGGAGGACTTAGCCTCGCCTGGGCGAATTTCATGGCCGCATCATATACCTGTTTATTCTTTGTAACAAAAGCCCCGAGCCGGGCGCCACAGGCACTGTAACGTTTGGAGATGGTATCCATCAGTACCACATGGGCATCGAGTCCATCCAGGTGCATGGCACTTACATATTCCCCGTCATAACAGAACTCCCGGTAGGCTTCATCGCTAAACAAATACAGGTTGAATTTGATACATATATCTTTTACAGCTTCCATTTCAGTCCTGCTATAGAGGTAGCCGGTCGGGTTATTGGGGCTGCAGATAATGATTGCTTTTGTATTAGGGGTGATCACTTTCTCAAAATCAGCAATAGGAGGGAGGGCGAAACCGGTGTCAATACTGGAAGGAATGGGGACCACTTTCACCCCGGCGGCGCAGGCAAAGCCGTTATAGTTGGCATAAAAGGGTTCGGGAATAATCACTTCATCGCCAGGATTGAGGCAGGTGAAAAAACCAAACATAATGGCTTCGCTGCCACCGGTGGTAATCAGTATCTGGTCATGACTGATATCAATCCCGACTTTTTTATAATACTGCACCAGTTTACGCCGGTAGCTTTCATTGCCCGCACTGTGGCTGTATTCCAGCACTTTTATATCGGCGTTCCGGACGGCATCCAGGATAGCCGGTGGTGTTTCTATATCTGGTTGCCCGATATTCAGGTGGTAGACTTTTATGCCTTTTTTCTTGGCCGCTTCCGCGTAAGGCACCAGTTTACGTATAGGAGAGGGGGGCATTTGTATCCCCCGGGTGGAAATTGTAAGCATATAACAAAGGTAGGGGGAATATTAAATCAGCACCCTGGAAGATACAGCCAATACGATGCCTAAATGGCGGATAAACCGTGTATTAGCCCGCTTGCCGGGGCAGGAATCAAGAATTGAAAGGTGCAGCATTTTTCTGCTTTTGTAGTTGTAATACTACTTCATTATAAGCAAAGGGGACGAGCAGATATCCGGCGGTTTATAGCATATTGATAACGTTAACAAGTAAACGTAAAAGGGTAGTTTGAAGGCCGTTTGTTTAATTTTCGATCGTTTTTTAGTGTAAACTCTTAGCAAGAATCCTATGAGTAATACATAAAAACCCTCAAAATTTGATATAAATCAAACGGAAACTTTAAAACATGGCACTCTTATTGTTATATTTACGTTACTAAAATCTATCATTATGATTACCGTTACAATTTTAGCCTGGGTATTGTTTTTTGCATTCCTGGCAGGTTCAGTTATGATGATCACAAGAGGTACAGATAAGGCTTAATTCAGACTGGAACTAGTAGTCCAATTTGCTCAGAGTTAGTAAACGTTATTTAAGAGGTTGTCTATTTATGACAGCCTCTTTTTTTATGCCCTTTATGTTGGTTTTTTTATTCAGCGATTCCCCTGATTGACTGGTGCCTGGTTATCAATCAGGCGCTTTCCGTTTTTAGTTATATTTGATAATTACATTACCTATTTACATCATTATGCCAACCGGAACTGATATTCAGGAAACGGATTTGAAAGCCCTGTTCGGCTCGCTGGAGTTTTTTCATCCACTTAGCCCGGAAATCAAAGCGTATATCAGCCACCACATTGTAACCCGTCAGGTCAGTAAAAGGATATTATTATTGAAAGAAGGAGAGACCTGCCATCATGTTTATTTTATCCGGAAAGGCATTGTCAGGGGCTTTTTCCGTGAAGGCACAAAAGATATCACTACCTGGATCACGGCAGAGAATGAATTGGTTTCTTCCATTTCCACCTGGGATATTCCAAGGCCGGTTACGGAGAATATACAGGTGCTGGAAGACGCAGAGTTATATGTAATGACCCTGGCGGCGCTTAAAGATTTATTTATTCGTTACCCGGAGTTTAATATTGTGGTCCGTAAACTCCTGCAGAAATATTATGCGGATGCGGAAAACAGGGCATTTATTGCGCGGCTCACTAAAGCAGAAAACAAATACCGCTATTTTCTTAAAGCACACCCTTCGCTGGCGAACCGGGTGCCTCTTAAATATATCGCTTCCTACCTGGGCATGACACTCGAAACACTCAGCCGGATCAGGAAAAAAATTACCCGGCCCTGATTTTCTATTTCATAATTGCAAAAGAAAAAAGTAAGGGGATACACCTAATTTTTGATTTCGTCCGGTCATGGCTGAAAACAGGTTTCTCTTAGTGTTGACTTGAGTGAAACAGAATTCACCTGGCTATATTATATTTTACTAAGTGCTTCTACATATTTCTTTGAAAATCATCCGCCGAAACAGCAATGGGCCTGAGGAAAATCAGGTGTATTATTGGTTGGCGGGTGGAAATTGCAGAGCGTCCTTTATTTATAATAAGGGATAATGTTGCTCTGAGAAATTAATGTTTTATAATCTGCTTGTGATACAGGCGCATTCTTCACAATATTCGGTCAGCGCTTTTATAGGGTAAGGCTATTATGAGAAGAAAAAAGGTGAATAAGATTTTATCGGTGTTGCTGTTACTGCTGTTCGTGGTAGTAATCTCCATTTTCTATATTACCTACAGACAAAGTGAAGACGTACGGTATAACGCACAAACCGTTTCCTTTACAGCCGAAGTGATAAGCCTTTCGACAGCCGTTGAACTCTCTTCATATGACTATATTCTGGCGGTCCGGGATTATATCAACCTCCAAGATCCTGTGTTAAAAGTAAGAATAAACGAAAACCAGGCTAAGCTGACCGGCTATCTTAACCGGCTGACACTGCTGGAAAAAAACGATATAGAACAACCTTCCACTATTGATTCACTCAGTAAATACGTAACCCGGTTATTGCGCAGCGCCGGGTTCATTGATAGCAATCTTTTTGCCCTTCCTTCCCTTGAAAGAGATAAAATGACCGCTGCTTTAAAAACGGAAATGCGTTCACAGCTGGGGCAGATCAATAAATACAGCGAGGTATTAAAGGAACTGGAATACATGGAGCGGGAACAGCAACAGAACGCAGAAGAAAAATCGTTGTTTTGGTCAAAACTGATTTTATATGCAGTACTGTTTATTGTACTTGTTCTTACTGCTGTTATTGTATTCCGGATCAGGACTGAATTTTCCCGTCAGTCGGCGAGTGAACAAAAATTTATCACCTTGCTGGAAGCGGCTCCGGATGCCACCATTATCTCAAATGAGCAGGGCGTCATTACATTGGCCAACAGGCAGGCAGAGAAACTCTTTGGCTATTCAATGAAGGAACTGGTGGGGTTGGAGGTGGAGCTATTGATACCAAAGCACATGCGGGAAGCACATGTGTCGCGCAGAAAAGGGTTTACTGACCAGTCGCGGGAAAGAGGGATGGGACACGGTGTGGAAATGATTGCACTACGGAAGGATGGCATAGAAATTCCGGTGGAAATCAGTTTGTCGCCAATTGAAACAAAGGAAGGCAAACTCATTGCCGCCGCTATCCGGGATATCACGGCAAGGAAAATGGCCGAAGCGGAAATGCGCCAGTTGTATACCCAGCTTAATCTCGCCTATGAAGCACTCTATTTTACGGATGAACACCTGGTGATTAAGACCTGGAATCACGGGGCTGAAGTGCTGTACGGTTACACCGCGGAGGAAGCCATTGGCCGTTATTCGGTGGAATTATTGAAAACGGATCTGACAGCAGAAGAATACAAAGAAGCACTTACGGCCATGACCAATAACGATTACTGGGCAGGAGAGGTCAGGCGTATTAATAAAAGCGGGGAGCTGGTACATGTGCATTCATCACTTTCGGCTATCCGGAACGAAGCGAATGAAGTGACAGGCTATCTCTCGGTCAGTTTTGATATTTCAGCTGAAATGAAGCTCCGTGAGGAAGTCCGGAAGCTCGCAAACCTGACGGAGCAAATGTCCGAAGCGGTCATGTCGAGAAAGGCTGGCTCCAGCGAAATACTTACCTGGAATGCGGGTGCGGAACGGCTATTCGGTTTTTCGAAAGAGGAAGCAGTGGGAAAATCAGCCAGAGAACTGGGTATTTTACGCCTGGGCCCTGAAGTATTTCAGGAAATTGAAAATGCCCTGATCTCAACAGGGGAGTGGAAGGGAGAAAAATGTTTTTTCAGGAAAGATGGTTCTTCCTTTACGGGGGCTGTTTCTTCCAATGCCATACAAAATGACCAGCATGACCGATCTTATGTTTTCTTGGTTAAGGATATATCTACCGAGAAACTGCTGGCAGCTGCTTTAAAGAAAAATAATGAGGAACTCGAGGAAAAGGTACAGGTACGCACCCTGGAAATAGGACAGAGCGAAAAACAGTACCGATATCTTTTTGAAAACAACCCCATGCCTATGTGGGTATATGACCTGGATGATTTCAGGTTTCTGGATATAAATGAAATGGCCATCCATAAATATGGATATAGCCGGGAGGAGTTCCTGAAAATGACCCTGATGGATATCCGGCCCGAATCGGATAAGGAACGTTTCCTCCATTTCGACCATGCCTGGAAAATGAATTCACAGGATACCAACCGGGGCGTTTGGAAGCATTGCAAAAAGAACGGGGAGATTATTGAAGTGGAAGTGATTGCCCATTCTATTTTATTCCAGAATAAAAAAGCCAAACTGGTCTTGCTGAATGATGTTACTAACCGCCTTCAAACCGAACGGAAACTGGTGGCCAGTGAGAAAAAATTCAGGGCCCTGATAGAAAACAGCAATGATATCATTGCCTTACTGGATGCGGATATGAAGATCACGTACCGGAGTCCGTCGGCTATCCGGATTACCGGCTGGACCAATGAGGAAATCAAGAAAATGAATTTCCTGGATGAAATTGTACACCCGGATGACCGCGAGAGGCTGAATGAGTTGATTCGCAGTGTGCTGTTGAGTCCGGGAGTACCTGTAGTGGTTTATTACAGGAGCCTTCATAATAACGGGAAATATATTGATTTGGAAGGGGTGCTGATCAACCTGATGCACCGGGATTATATCCGCGCTATGGTGTTTAATCTCCGGGATGTTACCGAACAAAAAAAGGCAGAACAGTTGTTGGTGGCACGGGAGAAACGTTTCCGCTCCCTGATCGAAAACAGTTTTGATATAATTCTCCTGCTGGATGAAAATTTTAAAGTGGCTTACCGGAGTCCGTCGGCAGTACGGATTTCAGGGCGCTCGGACGCGGAAGTTTTGGGAACGGATCCCAGGGCATTAATACATGGCGATGATCTACCGATGATTAACCAGGGTATTAAACGACTCATGCTGGCCCCCGGAAGTTCTGAACATGCTTTGTTTCGTTACCCCCATACCGATGGTACATACCTCTGGATGGAGGGCTACGCTACCAACCTGTTGCAGGATGAAAACGTAAGATCAATTGTATTTAATTACCGGGATGTGACGGCCAGGGTTGAGGCAGAAGAAAGACTGGTCAACCGGGAGAAGCATTTCCGGGCCCTGATCGAAAACAGTATGGATGTGATTGTGGTATTGGACGAAAAGTTCAAAGTGATTTACCGAAGTCCATCTGCTACAAAAATTACCGGGGTTTCAGATGAAGCAACCATCGGAAATGACAGTCGCACCAACATACATCCTGATGATCTGGGGTCGCTCAATATCCTGCTCAGAGAATTAATTAATTTGCCGGGAAAATCATTAAATATTCTTTTTCGGTATCGGCGTGCAGATGGACGATATATCTGGGTAGAAGGTAGTGCCACCAACCTTTTGGCTGAGGATAATATTAAAGGGCTGGTATTAAACCTGCGGGATGTGACAGATCGTATCCTGACTGAGGAGAAAGTCAGGGACAGTGAAGAGCGATACCGGGCCACTCTTGATAATATGATGGAAGGGGTACAGATTATCGGCTTTGACTGGAGGTACAAATATGTTAATAAGGCCGCTGCTGCCCAGGCGCATACTACAAAAGACCAGCTGATCGGGGCGGGCATGACAGAAAAATTTCCGGGTATTGAAAATACCGAACTATATCAGCTGATCAGCCGTTGTTTTACCGAAAGAGTGCCTTTTCAAATGGAAAACCGGTTTGTCCTGCCTGACGGGGAAGAAATATGGACACAACTGAGTATACAGCCGGTGCCGGAAGGGGTGTTTATACTCAGTGTGGACATTACTGAAAAAATAATTGCTGCTGCTTCTTTAAAAGAGGAAAAGCATAAACTGGAATCCATTGCGGCTTCTTCTCCCGGGTTGATTTATTCCTTCCAGCTAAAACCCGATGGATCCATGAGTTTTCCGTATGCCAGTAGTGCGATGGAAGATATGTTCGGTTATGGACACGAACTGATCAATCAGGATGTAAGCGCGCTTCTATCCCATACCGTTAAAGAGGATAAGGAAGTGTTTATAGAACGTTTAACCCGGTCTGCCTTACAACTGACCCCCTGGAACCTGGAATTCCGGTTTCAGCATCCGGAAAAAGGATTGATCTGGATTGAAGGAAATTCGATTCCTACCAAAGAGCCGGATGGGACGATTACCTGGCATGGAGTGATTATGGATGTAACCGAACGGAAAAAAATTCAGGATAAAATCATAGAACAGGCCGCTCAACTGCGTACCCTGAGTGATAACCTGCCAGGTGTGATGATCTATCAAATGGTGGGTAAATCATTTTACGAACGCCGGTTTACTTATGTAAGTAATGAAGTGACCCGCCTTACCGGCAAAACACCGGAAGAAGTTATCGCAGATCCGTACCTGCTGTACAACTGTATTTTACCGGAAGATATACCCCTGGTTTCCCTGGCGGAAGAAAAATCGTTTGAGCAACGGACGGTGTTTAATGAAGAAGTACGTTTCCGGACTTTCAACGGAGAAATTAAATGGCTGAATATAATATCGACTCCACGAAAAACAGATCAAGGCGATTTTGTCTGGGATGGTTTCCATGTGGATATTACTGAGCGAAAAAGTGCAGAGAATGTGATCCGGGAAAGTGAAGAACGATACCGTACGCTGGTCGAACAGGCTTTTGACGGCATACTATTTTATGACATCAATGGACAAATCTTAGAATGTAATAACAGTGGTGCCAACACGATGGGATATAGCCGGGAGGAAATGCTGCAGATGAACCTTGCCGATCTTTTTTACCCGGAGGACCTGGAAATCCGGCCGTTGAATATCCAGGATGTTTCGAGTGGAATGCAGATTTTCGATTTCAGAACCATGAAAAAGAAAGATGGAACACCGGTGGAAGTGGAATGGGTGACCCGTTTACTTCCGGATGGACGGATGCTGGGTGTGGGCCGTGATATTACCCATCAGCTGAGGGCCCTGTCTCAGCAAAATCTGCTATCCGCTATTGTTAATTCCTCAGATGACGCCATTATCAGTACCAATCTGAATAGTGTTATCAGCAGCTGGAATCTTGGGGCAGAAAAGATATATGGCTATACCGCTGGGGAAATGAAAGGAAATACGGTTAACGTACTTATTCCGCCAGATACATTAAATGAGGAAGCTGAAATACTGGCAAAAATAATGAACGGGGATATGGTTATTCATTATGAAACCATACATGTCAGAAAGGATGGGACAAAGATATTTGTTTCTATCACCACCTCCCCGTTACTGGATAGTAAAGGGGCCGTGACGGGTAGTTCCAAAATTATCAGGGATATCACCCGTCAGAAGGAAGATGCGAACCGGATCTCACAAACCAATGAACGTTATGAAGCCGTAGCTAAAGCTACCAGTGATGCGATCTGGGATTTCGATTATGAAACCAATCAAACCTTTATTGCTGGTACCGGTTACCTGGATCTTTTTGGCTATCCGCTGGTCAATGTATTCAGTGAACCCCGGTTTTGGGAAGACCGGATTCATCCGGAGGATTATGATAAAGTAATGGAAGCGATGGAGCAGGCCAAAAGGGAAACCACTGTCAGTCAATCCAGCCTGGAATACCGTTTCCGTCGTGCCGATGGCAGTTGGGCATATCTGTATGATCGTTTCTTTATTATAAGAGACAAAGAGGGCAACCCCCTGCGTTTGCTCGGGGCCAAACAGGATATTACTAAACGCAAAGAAGCCGAACAGGAGCTGATTCAGATTGCAGCCGAGAAGCAACTGCTCTATGAACGACTGTCAGTGATCCTCAATACCCTGCCGGCCAGTGTGGCCCTGCTGGATCCGAAGGGAGTGATGGTGGAAGTGAATGATGCCTGGAAAAACTTTGCAGATGTAAATGGATTTTCCGGGGTTAATTATGGTGTCGGTACGAGTTATTTCACTGTTTCCACTCAATCATTCGGAGATAATGAACAAATTGGCAAAGATATTTCGGCGGGTGTACAGGAAGTGCTGAATGGCACTCTTTCGCAATTCGAATATGAATATTCCTGGCACCTGACCAAACTGAACCGCTGGTTCAGGATTGTCGTTACGCCATTGAAAGGCCGTGAGTTCAATGGGGTCGTAGTGATGCACATGGATATCTCAGAAATAAGGCGGCTTGAACTGGAGCGGATCGAAAGTAAGATCGAAGAACAGAAGAAAGTAACAGAAGCCATGTTGAAAGGGCAGGAGAAAGAACGGAATGCGATCGGAATCGAGTTGCATGATAATGTAAACCAGATACTGGTAGGCACTAAAGTACTGCTCTCCGTGGTTCGTGATTTTCCGGAGAAAACCAGTGAACTGATCCCCTCCTGTATTGATAATCTCAGCCTGGCCGTACAGGAAAACCGGAAAATTGCCCATGAACTGGTGACGCCTAATTTATCGGATGAAAACCTGCTGAAACAGATCACCCGCCTGGCTGATACTATGCTTAAAAATGCCGGCATTCAAACCTATATCAATTCCGAAAGCCTGAATGAACAGTTACTGAGTGATGAGATGAAGCTGGCACTGTACCGGGTGGCGCAGGAACAATGCACCAATATTATTAAATACGCAGAAGCGGAACAGGTTATCATTTCCCTGGCAACCAAGAAGGATAATTTCTTTATGCGGATCGCGGATGACGGTCATGGTACGGATCCCCAGAAAGTGACCCATGGCATCGGGCTGAAAAACATTTCCAGCCGGCTCGGGGTGTTCAGCGGCACGATCAGTATTGACACCGCCCCGGGACAGGGATTTGCCCTGGAGATTGAAATTCCGTTGACACCGGTAAAAACTCCAGATTTGCCGGACTGATTCTCGTGCCGTTAAGTTAATTATCTACTTTTTAGACTTGTTTGGGGTCGTAAATGGATTAACTTTACCTGCTAAACAGGCTTGTTGTGAATAGAGTTAATTGTACCCATTCTTTCCGTTTGATCGTATGGGCGCTTGTATTATTTTTGCATCATTATACGGCTTCCGGTCAATTGTGTACCGGTAGTTTGGGAGACCCGGTTGTACATATTGATTTTGGTTCTCCTTCCAATCCCTCCACCGGCTTTACAGCTCCCGGATATACTTATTCCAATTCTTCCTGTCCCAATGATGGATTTTATACTATAACAGGATATAGTACCGGATGTTTTGGTACGGCCTGGCATACGGTGGCTGCGGATCATACTGGTGGCGGCAATTATATGCTGGTGAATGCCTCTTATCAGCCAGGCGATTTTTTTGTCAAGACCGTCAGTAATCTTTGTCCCAATACAACGTACGAATTTTCTGCCTGGATCATGAATGTGCTGATATCCCCAACGGGTATCAAACCGGATATAACCTTCCGGATTGAAACACCATCGGGTACATTACTGAATCAGTATAGCACCGGGGGAATCAGTGTGACTTCATCACCCCGTTGGGAACAGTACGGTTTTTATTTTACTACAACAGCCGGAAACACGGATGTGGTGATCCGGATGACCAATAATGCGCCCGGAGGCGGGGGAAATGATCTGGCCCTGGATGATATTATGTTCCGGCCCTGTGGTCCGGTGGTCACGTCTGTCATACAGGGAGTGAGTTTACCGGTAAATGTTTGTGTATATGAACAGCAGTCTTATACCCTGGCCGGTTCACTGTCACCGGGTTTTGTCAATCCGGTTTATCAATGGCAGCAATCGCTTGATTCCGGCCGAACCTGGACCGATATACCTGGCGCTGCCAGTGCTACTTATACCCGCCCACCCTCCGGAGAGGGCCGGTTTCGCTACCGGCTATCAGTAGCCGAAAGTGGAAATGCGGGGATTGCTTCCTGCCGGATCGCCTCAGAGCAACTGGAGGTAAATATTCATCCACGCCCGCAGGTTAGTGCAGGACCTGATAAAATTCGTGTTGCCGGTTATAGTGATACCCGCCTTACCGGTATGGTATCGGGCGATAATGTTCAGTATAGCTGGATCCCACCTGATTATTTAAGTTCGGATACCGCATTGCAACCGGTGGTAACAGCGGTTACCGATATGCAGTACCTGCTTACCGCCGTTTCAGGGGTGGGTTGTACTAATGAAGATGCGGTACTGGTAAAAGTGGTGGCCGGCGTTTTTGTCCCTTCCGCCTTTACGCCCAATAACGATGGGAAAAATGATCGCTGGACCATCCCATTTCTGGATCCCTCCTGGGGAGCAAGAGTAATGGTGTTTGACCGGGCCGGACAGCTGGTTTATCAGGCCAGGGGCGTGTCGGTTGACTGGGATGGTAATTTTAAAGGAATGCCGCTGGATGCCGGCAGTTTTGTTTACTTTATCCAGTTTGCAGATGGTAAGCCTGATCTGAAAGGAACTCTCACCCTCATTCGATAATACTCCTCCCGATTTGAATACAAATACAGGCGTCTTACCCGATCACCTGTCTGCTTTCCGGTGACGGCTGTTAAATGGCTGTTCACACTTGTTTATTCTTCCATATAACCTGGAGCCACCGGATTATTTTTACCCTGTTTAATAGCAATTCTATTAGTTCATGTTATACGGATAGAAATCCGGGCATTAAAAATTGTGAACTGCACAGGCAGTTTGGTATGCAATGAGCCTCCCTGGTTTTCTAACCGGGGATCTTTTTTTTACACTTATCAATGATCCGGTACCAGATAAGAACCGGTGGATGGCGGGAGACAATCCGGTCAGAACGGGAAGAAAGGGGTGAATATTTTAGCAGGGTAATTATCCAATATTCACTAAAAAATCAACACCAAATGAAAATGAAATTCATGGCGCTGTGCCTGATGGCCGGCCTGTTCGTACTCCCTTCCTGTAAGAAAGACAAAGAAACCACTCCTACAGACCCTCCCGTGGTGGTTAACCCCACACTGAGGGCTATCAGTCCTGCTGCGGGACCTAAAAACACATTAGTAACCATTAGTGGTACCAACTTCGGAACCAACAGCTCCGTTTTGAAAGTGTACTTTAATAATGTACAGGCCAGTATTCAATCGGTGAATGATACCCTGATTACCGCACTCGTGCCGGTGAATGCGGGAACCGGTACTGTAAAATTGGAGAAAAACAGTACTTCAGTCAATGGACCTGCTTTTGAGTATTACGTAACCAACCGGGTACTCACTTATGCGGGCAGCAGCCAGGGCTTTGCCGATGGCAATCTGGCTGCGGCCAGGTTTAACATTGTGAGCGGCGTGGTAAAAGACGCCTCCGGTAACTTGTTTGTTTGTGACCGGGACAATCACCGGATCCGTAAGATCACTCCACAAGGGGTAGTATCCACTTTTGCCGGAGGTACAATGGGCTTTGCGGATGGTACCGGTTCGGCGGCCCGCTTCAACCAGCCCTATAGCATTACCATTGATGGCGCGGGTAACCTGTATGTAGGAGACCGTATCAATCATTCTATCCGCAAAATAACTACGGCTGGCGTGGTAACCACCCTGGCAGGTAATGGAACGGCGGGTGATGCAACAGGTACCGGTAGTGCCGCCCGGTTTAATGAGCCGATTGGTATCGTTTCGGATCAGGCTGGTACATTATATGTGGCCGATTATATCAATGCGAAAATCAGAAAAGTAACGCCTGCGGGTGTGGTCACCACCTATCAGAATATCCTGGCATTCGGCCTGGCAATGGATGCCGCCGGTAATCTGTATGGTACCGGTTATTATAATCATTTCGTGTACAAATACAGTCCAACAGGCGCATATAGTGTAGTGGCCGGTCAAAACGGGGCCGCCGGTAATTTAGATGGCACGGGAACGGGCGCCCAGTTTAATTTTCCGTCAGGCATAACCGTTGATGCCAATGGCAACCTGTATGTATGTGATGCCATGAATCACCGGATCCGCAAAATCACGGCTGCGGGTGTGGTTACCACCCTGGCCGGAAATGACCCGGGCGTGATGGACGGCATTGGCAGCGGCGCTTCTTTTGATACACCGTTGGGTATTTGCAGCGACTTTGCCAATAACGCGGTATTTATTGCCGACTTTAATAACAGCCGGATCCGCAAACTGATTATTGATTAAAACGTAAAATATGAACAAAACAGAATGGTGGCCCAAAGAGGGCAAACTCAAAAAAGGGTTGATCATACTGGGCATCGTAATTGTTGCCGCGTTAATAATGACCCTGATAGAAGAAAAAGGGGTAACCTTTACCAAGCGCATGCCATTTGTAATTGCCCTTTCTTGTCTGGCAGTCTGGTTTTACCAGCCGGCTAAAAAGGAAAAAGCATAGGCCGGCTTTCAGCAAGCGCCGGTTGAACGTAGACAAGCCGTTCTCCTTTTCCGATAACCACTACCCAAACCGTATTCCCGCTTTTGCGGGGGTACGGTTTTTTAGTTGATAACCGCGGTAGTTGGGCTGATAACTGTATGGTTTTGGTTGAAGTCTGCCTGTTATACACATTCTGGTCATTAATCAGGAAAAACAGATTCTGTGGTAATCGGGTACTTCCCTATTTTTAATGGCATACCACACCTAAGTTATCCACTATGAAAAGTATATCTTTTCTTTTTTTATTTGCGGCTTTTTTAGCAATACAGCCATCGGCGGCACAAACCTGTAATTGTCCGGAGTACTCGACGTTGAAAGAAAAATGGGCGTCCTCGGAAGATGATATTGCCGGATATATCAATCAGTTGCGAACCTCTCCAGGTAAACTATGCAAAGCGAAAGCGGATGAATGGATGGCTGTTGATTTCATGGAAAACGGGAAGTATGACAGTTCAGATCTGTTTTTCAGAAAGGCAGAAGAAAAATACCGCCAGACAGGGTGTAACGATAGTGTACTGGTGAGTTTGTATAAAAACTGGGCCCAGCTTTATTATACAAATGCGGATTTTGGCAAAGCACAGGAATATAGTTTTAAGTTATTAAAGGCGGCTGAATTATCGGGTAATCCGCATGAAATGGCAGTCTGTTATACGATGATTGCGCAGTTGTTCAATCAGACCGGTCAGGCTGACAAAGGAGTGGTCTTTACACGTAAAGCCATACCCCTGGCGGATAAGGTGACTGATCCTGTTAAAAAGTCCGACCTGTTTTATAAAATTGCCAAACGATACCTGTGGCATTTCCAGGATACCAAAATCAGCAGCAGCCTGGATAGTTCCGAGCTGTTTACTATCAGGCAACTGGAAGTCGCCCGTTCCATCAATCGTAAAAGTGCATTAGCGGCCGGATTTAGCAACCTGCAAGGGATCGCATGGGAACGGGGTGATTTACGGAAAGCCCTGGTGTTGCTGGACAGCTCTTTTACATACACGGATAAGGACGAAGACGATGTGGTGGGTACTAATTATTTTGACAAAGCGGATATCTATGTTGCCTTAAAAGACTATCCCAAAGCCGCTCTTATGGCCGATTCGGCATTATTCTACCGATTAAGGGATGCTAATCCGGTTTATACGGCAGAAGTGTACGAACTGATTTCCCGGATCAACCTGGAATCCGGGAATTATAAAGGAGCGTATGAATTCAGAGAGAAAGGAAGAGCCATCACTGACAGCGTCAGGAATATTGAGAAAATTAAAGAAGTATCCGAACTGGAGAAGAAATACAGCCAGGAGAAAAATGAAAATAAGATAAAAGACCTCGCCAGACAGAAACAGGTCTATCTCTTACTGGCGATTGCCGGCTTACTGGGCCTGGCCGTACTTGGTTTTTTTATTCGTCAGCAATCGTTGAGAAATAAGCAGAAGATTCTCGAAACAGAGCAACGCCTGAACAGGGCCCGGATGAATCCGCATTTCTTTTTTAATGCACTGACCTCGCTTCAGCTTCATGCCCTCGAGGAAAATGACGGGAAGACACTGGCCAGTAATATCTCCAAGTTCTCCCATATAATGCGCGAAACACTGGAGAGCACGTATAAAGAATATGTAACCATAGCCCAGGAAAAGGATTTCCTGGAAGAGTACATGGAACTCCAGTCGATCCGGATACCCGATCGTTTCCGGTTCTCTGTTACTTACGGAACGACCATTGAACCGGAGGATACAATTATTCCTTCCATGATTCTGCAGCCCTTTGTGGAAAACAGTATCGAACATGGTTTTGCCGGCATTGATTATGCCGGACAGGTGGATATTCATTTCGACCAGGCACCCGGTGAACTGCTGGTCCGGATTTCGGACAACGGGAAAGGATTGCTGAACGGGCCCAAAGAGAATAATGAACATATCTCCAGGGCCAGTCAGATTATTAAGGATCGTATTTACCTGCTGAATATAAAGCTCCGGACAAAAGCCTCTTTTTCCATCGACAATAATGCCCATGAAAAAGGGGTAACCGTTTTGATCCGGTTACCCCTGTTATATAAAGATCAGGTTCGGTAAATCTATTTCAGTTTATCACAGCCTATTTCTTTTTTACCCCCGTAACTGTTGAACTTTATTTTGCTGTCATAATTTCCGTTACCGGCATAATCCTGCCGGAATGTAAACTCCTGGTAATAGCACTTGCCATCCGGACTTTTGATGGTACATACTGCGCTGAGGTATCGATACATGATCACGCTGGTGAGGCTGTTCTTTTCTATATTCCAGGAAGAGGAAGTGATGATGGCTTTCAGAAATTTATCATTCCATCCCTCATTATTCGCGGCCGCTACCATTTGTTGTTCGATAGAAGCATTGCTCATGCCGGCTTTCGGTAATTTACGTCCGGCCATCAGTTCATCATGTAATTTAGTGGCCTGTGTTTTAATCGCCGTGGTTCCTTCATTCAGATCAAGTTTCACATTGCTTTTGATATTGTTGATAATACTGGTTGGAAAATGCAACTCACAGCTGATAGTATGGCTGATATCGCCGCTACGAACCAGGTCATCAAAGAAGTAGGAGTAGGTCCAGTTTTCATCTGCCAGGTAGGGGGCATAATTTGCAGCCAGCCATTTGGCATCAGGCAGCAGGGCAAACTGCAGGTACGATTTATTCTGTATGCTTAACGGCAACAGGATGTTGGACAGGTCCCCGCCCCATACCGCGGTGCCCCCATCTATCCGGATAATGATCCGCAATTGTTCATTTCCTTTCATCAGCTGATTTACATTATTCCCAAGGTATACGGTACCAAAGATGGCTTCCCCGGACTTATACTCATTTTTAATGGAAGACGTCATCTCTTTTTCCTTGCCAATTACCAATGGCTGGCTGCTCCATACAATCTGATTCACGTGTTCTTTATGAAAATCGCTGGTGTAAAATTTGGCCGCTTCGGCATCTGCATTGCCGAGTAGTTTTTTGACCTCTGCCAGTTTTTGCGTAAACTCAGGGTGGTTGGGCGAAAGGATCAGGACTGCTTCACATTCGTATTTTATATCTTCCAGCAGTTTCATTTTTTCCTGCGGATTAGCAATGTTTTTACTGCTTGTCAGTGCCTGTACCACATTCCACTTTAGCCGGTCACTTCGTTTCAGGTATTCGTTATAATCAGCCAGTACCGCATCGGTAAGGGCGGGATAACTTTTGGGATCAACCGTGCCGGCTGCAGCTCTTTTTTCTTTGTATTCGGACAGATTAAGCGCCATTACCCGGTCGTAATATACTTTGCCGGTTACACCGGGTTGTATATCGCGGCCGCTGGAATAAACACCGACCATTTTCTGATACATCGATTTAAAATAATTTCTTTCTGCTTCTTCCTTTGCCTTGGCGGAATTCTTATCACCGCTCTCTTTGGCCGCTTTATCTTTCCAGATTTTTAATTCGGCCTCCATTGCCGTTGTATTGTAGGAAGGATCCTTCTCCTTTACCTGCTGAAGCATCCGTTCTGCATTACTGACGGAGGAACTGATGCCAGTACCCGCCTTCAGTTTTTCAATATGACTCCAGAAGTTTTTAAGCGGCATTTTAGCCGGACCGGTATAGCCGGGATCCTGGGCAAGGAGTGAAATGGAAAGGACGAGGCATAATAAAGAGCACAGGGCTTTTTTCATAATTGACAGATTTTAAGGATAAAGAAAGGACCTGGACCTGTAATTATACTGCCGGATCGATGGCTGCACCCGGCAGGTCGATAGTTGCACCAAAAGATGTGATAACTGCCGGTTGCCCACATTGCAGGCGGTTTTCAGGATAAATAGTTTTTGTGGTACTGGACTTTGTTGGCATATTTGGAGAGCATAGTCCGCTTTTCTCAGTCCCGGACAATTGTTCAAACTCATTGCAATGAAAGTATTACTGATCGACGATGAAGCCAACCAGCGCAACGCGGTAAAGCAGTTGTTGCGTTCTTTCTGTCCGCTGGTACAAACCATTGAGGAAGCGTCCGGGGTTAAAAGCGGACTGCAGGCCATTCGTGATTTTCAACCTGATCTGGTATTCCTGGATGTGGAAATGGGGGATGGGACGGGTTTTGACCTGATGCGGGAAATCAGAAACCCGGACTTCCAGGTGGTATTTATCACGGCCCATAATAAATATGCGATTACGGCCTTTCAGTACAGTGCGATTGATTACCTGCTAAAGCCGGTTGATCCCGCCGAATTAAAAAGAGCCGTAGACCGGGCGGCCGTTCATGTGAAGAATTCCAGTTTGCAGGAACAGCTCCAGGTGCTGATGCAGCAGCTTTCCGGGATTCATAACCAGGACCGGAAGATTGTGCTCAAGGATATTGACAATACGTATTTTATCAAAGTGTCGGATGTCTTGTATTGTGAGGCAGCCGGCTCTTATACCCGTTTTTATTTTACCAATCAGCAGCCGATCCTGGTATCCCGTAATCTGAAAGAATACGAAGACGTGCTGGAAGGCCTTGGTTTTCTGCGTACGCACCATTCTTTCCTGGTCAACCCGGAAAAAATTAAGTTATTTGATAAAACCGATGGGGGGATGCTGATCCTCGAAGGAGGTCTGTCCATCCCGGTCTCCCAAAGGAAAAAAGATTTTGTAATGCAGGTCCTGGAAAATCGTTGAGTGAGTCGGTTACGGACATAAAAAAATCCTCCCCGTTGACAGGGAGGACTTTCTGTTATTTTATTCAGGGATTAACCTTTGCTGGGCGCTTTTTCAATAGCTCCTTTCCCTTTCAGGTAAGCTTCGTATGCTTCAGGCGTCAGTACTTCTCCGGTAATTTTTACTGATTTGGCCTGATCTATTCCGGCAAGTTTAATAAACACATCTTTGTTGATCGGTCCAACTGCGGCAGAATTATAATCCACTTTCAGTTTCACCGTGGCACCGGGCTGAATCGGTTCAACGATTTTTTCAGGCATGGTGCAACCGCAACTGGCCCAGGTGTTTTCCACCACCACAGGTTTGTCGCTGATATTCTTGATCTCAAAATAATAGGAGACAGGGACATTCTGTTTGACTTTACCGAAATCATGATTTTCGGTATTCACTTTGATCAGTTCTTCAGGTTTCGTTTGGGCAGAAACAGCTACGGTAAAAAGAAAGGCTGTTGCAAGGAATAAAATCTTCTTCATGGTTTGTTATTTTAAAAGGTTTGTTTTTTTAAGAAATCAACAGACGCATTGGCCGGCGCCGGTCCATCAGGGGCTTTCCAGACAAAGCCTTTTATTCTTATTTGCTTATTCTGGCTGCTGTTGTTGTAAAAAACCGTGATGTATTTATCAAACATGCCTTCACTGGCCGCATTGAATCCAACTTTGATTTTCGTACTGGCTCCGGGCGCAATCGGATCACGACTCCACTCGGGGGTGGTACAACCACAACTGGCCTGGATATTATCCAGCTTAATCGGGGTTTTGCCCTTATTTACTATTTCAAAAAAGTGATAAACCGGCTTTCCCTGGGGAATTTTGGAGAAATCGTACTCCATTTCCTTGAATAAAAGGTCAGCATTTTCAGTCGTGGCAGCCTGTGGGGCCGTGGAGCCATGGTTATGCCCGTCGTTTTCATTATGAACCGGTTGCTGGGCTTGTAAGGCCAGCAGGGAGGTCATGCAAAAAAGCAGCAGGGTGATTTTCTTCATACTGAACGGTTTAGCGCTGTCAAATTTAGGGGAAAGATGCCAGATGTCATAGCGGGGTTGCACGGGTTATCCGTTATTTTTTAACAGGGGATTTGTACGCGGTCATTCTCCCTATTTTTGTTGTATGGAAAATAGCCAATCGGAACTCCTGACCGATCCCGGGAAACTGTCCTATGACCGTTTCCGGGAAGAGGTACTCAATGACTACCGGATAGCCTGTATCAGCAGGGAAACCAGTTTGTTAGGGCGAAAGGAAGTATTGGGTGGCAAGGCCAAATTTGGCATTTTCGGGGATGGAAAGGAACTGGCCCAGGTCGCCATGGCCAAGTTTTTTCAGCCCGGTGATTTCCGCAGCGGCTACTACCGCGATCAGACTTTTATGTTTGCCATCGGGCTGACCACGGCCGAACAAGTATTTGCCCAGCTCTATGCCGACCCTGATCCCAGCCGGGAACCTTTCAGTTCCGGCCGCCAGATGAATTGTCACTTTTCCACCCGGAATGTCAATGAACAGGGCGAATGGATGGAACTGGCCACCACCAAAAACGTAGCGAGTGATATGGCGCCCACTGCGGCTCAAATGCCCCGGTCAGTAGGGTTGGCTTATGCATCAAGGGCCTTCCGGAATGTGGAACAACTCAAAGCCTTCAGGGGGTTATCCGATAATGGGAATGAGGTCTGCTTCACCACGATCGGGGATGCCAGTACCAGTGAAGGTCATTTCTGGGAAACCATGAATGCCGCAGCGGTATTACAGGTGCCAATGGCGGTTTTTGTATGGGATGACGGGTACGGAATATCAGTGCCTAAGAAATTTCAGACGGTAAAGGCGTCTATCTCTGATGCGCTTGAAGGGATGAGAAAAAAAGAAGGCACTAACGGGCTGAATATTTATAAAGTAAAAGGATGGGATTATGCCGGAATGTGTGAAGCATTTGAAGAAGGGATCCGCCTGGCCCGTGAAACCCATACGCCTGTTCTCTTCCATGTAGAAGAAATTACACAGCCGCAAGGACATTCAACTTCCGGCAGCCACGAACGTTATAAAAGCCCGGAGCGGCTGGATTGGGAACGGGAATGGGATGGTATCCGTAAAATGAAGGAATGGCTGATCGGAAATGAACTGGCCAGTGAAGAAGAACTGGATGAAATTGCCGAAAAAGCCAAGGAGCATGTGCGGGAAAGTAAGGCCAGTGCCTGGGCGAAATTTGTAACGCCGATTAAAAAACAGGTAGCCAGGGCCACTGACCTGGTTCACGCCATGGCGAATGCTTTACCGGAAAAAAGTGAGGAATTGCATAAAGTGGCACGCGAGCTTTCTGCCAACCGGGAGCCCCTTCGGCGTGATGTGCAGAAAGGAGTGCATGCTGCCCTGAATATTGCCGGCGATCATGATGCCGCTTTCTGGACAAAGGATTTCTACAAGGAGCTACAGGAAGAAAATAAAAAATACTATAACACCCATCTTTACAATGAAGGGCCCAAAAGTGCCCTGCATGTACAGGAAGTACATGCCGTGATTCCGGCAGATGCTGCTTTACTCAACGGGTTTGAAATCCTGAACCGGTATTTTGATGAATTGTTTTCCAGTAATCCCAAAGTGCTGGCCTTCGGAGAGGACCTGGGTTTTATCGGGGATGTAAATCAGGGTTTCAGCGGTCTGCAACAAAAGCATGGGGCCGAACGCATTTTTGATACCGGTATCCGGGAACTGACTATTATGGGACAGGGGGTAGGACTCGCTTTAAGAGGTCTTCGCCCGATTGCCGAGATTCAATACCTCGATTACCTGCTTTATGGCCTGCAACCGCTCAGTGATGATGTATCCACCCTGCATTACCGCACGGGAGGACATCAGAGTTGTCCGCTGATCGTGCGTACCCGTGGCCACCGGCTCGAAGGGATCTGGCACAGCGGTTCACCCATGGGAATGATCATCAATTCACTCCGTGGAATGTATGTCTGTGTACCCCGCAATATGACCCAGGCGGCCGGTATGTATAATACCTTATTGCGCAGCAATGACCCCGGACTGGTGATCGAATGTCTCAATGGCTATCGCTTAAAAGAAAAACTGCCTTCCAACCTTATGGAATTTACCGTTCCACTTGGTGTACCGGAAGTGCTGAAAGAAGGATCTGATATTACCATTGTGTCTTATGGTTCCACTTTGCGGATTATTCATGATGCCGCGCATATGCTCGAAGCGGAAGGTGTCAGTTGTGAAATTATTGATGTACAAACCCTCCTCCCGTTTGATATTCATCACCGCATCCTGGATTCATTGAAGAAAACCAACCGGATTGTCTTTGTGGATGAAGATGTACCCGGTGGTGCTGCCGCCTATATGTTCAATAAAGTAATGGAAGAACAGGGCGGCTATAAATTTCTCGACGTGGCTCCCAGAACCATCACCGCCAAAGCCCATCGTCCGGCTTATGGCAGCGACGGGGATTATTTCAGTAAGCCGAATGCGGAGGAGATACAGGGGGTGGTGAGGGAGATGATGAGAGAGTAAGGCAAGTCGGGAGTCGGGAGTCGGGAGTCAACAGCCCCTCCTTAGGAGCTGTTCGGTGTTAGCTGTTAGGTGTTAGGAACAGCCCGTACTAAGAAGCTGTCGGGTGTCAGGTGTCGGGTGTCAGGAAACAGCCCTCACGAGAGAGTTGTCTGATGTCAGTTGTCAGATGTCAGGAAACAGCCCTTTCTTAGAGAGGTTGGATTTATAAATGAGTATTCTGCTTTCTTTCATCCGGAGCGAAATCATCGTGTCATCCTGAGTAGACGCATAAGGAGATTTTCAGGGCAGAAGAAAAATGATCTGCGTCGTATCGAAGGATGGACTAAGTCAACAGCCCATCCTGAGAACATATACCTCAAGGCACGTCAGTCGTACTTCGTACCTCGTACTTATAACAGTTGTTCTTTGTAAATCACATGTTCTTTCTTTTACATTATTTACTATGAAACTTACTCTCTACCAAATCGATGCATTTACAGATAATTTGTTTGGAGGAAATCCTGCAGCCGTCATCCCCTTGAAGAAATGGCTGGATACGGAACTCATGCAAAAGATCGCATTGGAAAATAACCTCAGTGAGACGGTCTTCTTTGTTCCTTCCAAAATGAATGGCGTGGATTATGATATCCGCTGGTTTACCCCGACTTTGGAGATCAATCTATGTGGACATGCTACGCTGGCTTCTTCTTATGTGATTTTTGACATACTGAAATCGAATAAACGGAAAATCGTTTTCCATTCACAGAGTGGCATGCTGACGGTGAAGAAGCAGAAGGGAAAAATGTGGATGGACTTTCCTTCCTGGAAACCCGAACGCACAGCCGATTATCCGGAGGCATTGGGCCAGATACTGGGTGGGGCAGAAGTAGTGGGCGTGTACAAGCACCGTGACTGGCTGGTGGAATTGCAAAATGAAGAAGCCGTGCTGAAGTGTGAGCCGGATTTTACGCTGATGAAAAAGCATATGGACAAACTCATTATCACGGCACCCGGAAAGGAGTTTGATTTTGTCTCCCGTTTTTTTGCACCGGCCGCCGGAGTCTCCGAAGATCCGGTAACGGGTTCGGCACATTCTCAACTGATTCCTTTCTGGTCGGAGAAACTGGGTAAACATAAAATGACGGCCCGGCAATTATCGGCCCGCGGAGGTACACTGTATTGCGAACAACTCAGCAAAGAGCGGGTACTCATGGGCGGTACCTGTGTGTACTACATGAAGGGAACGATCACCCTTCCTTAATCCAGGAATTTCTTTTTTAATGCAGGGGTGGGGATCATACAGGATTCCTGCCGGCCAAACCAACGGTACCGGTTACGCGCGATCCAACGGTAAACCCCGTCGCGGATAAAGCGGGGAATAAGGATGTAAACATAGAATATGGACCAGGGGAAACCCAGCCGTTTCATCATCAGGAGGGCACCGGTTGAATGGGTATAGATTTTGTCGCCCTCTGACAGAACAAATGAATTCAGCGAATCAGCGGAAAGACCGTGTTTTGCCAGGATGGCCTGGCCTGTTTTGCCTTGTAACGGGGCAAAACGGAACCGGTCTTTCTTATCCCGTTTAATGATAAACTGCACACTGCTGTTACACAGATTACAAACACCATCAAACAGGACCAGGGAGGTTGATTCAGCCATTTTACAAAGGTAATCATCCGTGGTTTCCGGAATATGTTGTATTTTTTGGGAGTGAACCGGTATCGATTATACTTTATTTTGCTGGCCTTCTTTTATCTGCCAGGTCTTCAGTTGTCGGCACAAAGCAGGCAACAGGATTCATTGTATGTTTTTGACCTGATAAATAAAGCGGATGTGTTTTATAATGGCGGTCAGTATGATTCCGCTTTATTGTACTGCCGCCAGGCCGAAGACTGGAGCGTTCGTAATCAATACAAAACCGGTCAGGCTTTTGCCTTGATTAAAACCGGGGAAATCTATATTGACAAAGACGAACTGGATAAGGCAGCAAAATCGGCAGAAGCCGTAAATAAAATCGGATTACAGCAGCATGATTCACTGGTTACCGCAATTGGCTGGTTACAACAGGGGCAGGTACAACTGTACAGTAATCAGTTTGATGCCGCTATAAAATTATATGAGAAATGCCTGCAGTATTACCTGAAACAACACCCGACCCGTTATTCAGGACTTGCGTATAACGACCTGGGCTATTGCTGGGGCAGAAAGGGTGACCTGAGCCGGCAGGCTGAGTATCTGTTTCATTCAGTCCGGGTATACGAAAACTATTTTCCGGAAGAGGCCGGCGAACTGGGTGCTGCCTATAATAATATTTCAACGGTCTATTACGGACTCAATGATATGAACAAAGCGATCGAGTATGCGAAGATCGCGATGAAGTACCGGGAGATCAGCGGTGATGCCGGCTTGCTTTCCGTCAGTTGCTGTAATATCAGCCAGTATTATATTTCCATCAGTAAGGAGGAATCTGAAAAATACCTGAAACTTTGTGAGCAATATGCCGTACAAAGCCGCGACGAAAGACGCATGATCCATTCATATGTGACGGCCTATAACTTTTATTACAGCAATAACCGTTTTGCCGAAGCCTACCAATATGAACTGAAGTCAATTGCCGGCCTGGAAAAGTCGGGAAAAAATCCGGCGATGTTGTCCCGCCGTTATATTGGCGCTGCGATCTGTGCAAATAAACTCCGGATGGATTCCACGCTGATATTGGGGTATTTCCGGAAAGCCAAAGGAATGCTGGATTTACTTAAAGACCGGATCAATTACCGGGACTATTTCTGGCAGCTGAGTGATTATTACCGGAATGCCGGGAATTACCAGGAAGCGTTTGATAATTATAAACGTTATATAAATTATCGCGACAGTATTGTATCCGATAATACAAAGTCCTCTATTGCGGAAATCAATACGAGGTATGAGACCGAAAAAAAGGACAAAGCCATCCTTTCGCTGAACAATGAACAGCAAATCCGGCAACTTGAAATTGATAAACAGAAAGCAATCATTGACGGCAATGCCGCCCTTGCCTTACAGAAACAAAATGAGATCGACCTGCTTTCCAAAACAAAGGAATTGCAGGAAGCAAGGATCAGTCAGCAGGAAGAGGAACTGGTGAAGAAAGAACTGATTGCCACGGCCAACCAGCAACAGTTGCAGCTGGCCAATAAAGAAAAGCAATTGCAGGAAAAAACGATCCGGAATCAGAAGAACTTCCGGAATTTCCTGCTGGCCGGTTTAGGCCTTCTTTTATTACTCGGGTACTTGTTTTTTAACCGGTACCAACTGAAGAAAAAACTGGAACAACAGGAGAGCCTGCTGGCCATGCGCAATCATATCAGTCAGGACCTGCACGATGATATCGGGGCTTCGTTGAGTAATATTAATATTCTGAATGAATTGGCCAGGCGGAATCTCAGTCAGCCGGAGAAGTCTGCCGGGTATCTGTCCAAGGCTTCGGAAGATATCCAACGGATCAGCGAGTCGCTCTCCGATATTGTCTGGAATATCAATCCCCGCTATGATCAGCCGGACACTTTGTTTATCCGGATGAAACGATATGCTGCCGATATGTTTGATGGGAAAAACATCAATAGCCGGTTTGAATTTCCGGAGACCGAGAGCGGGTTCCAGCTGAGTATGACCCAACGTCGTGACCTGTACCTGATATTTAAAGAAGCCGTGAATAACCTGGTTAAGTATTCAGGTGCTACGGAAGCCCTCGTGCAACTTAAGGTTACAGACAATCAGCTGAACATGCTGATCAGTGATAATGGCAAGGGGTTTGACCGGACTTCGCTGCGGGCCGGCAACGGGCTCCACAATATGGAGCAGCGGGCCGGTTCGGCCGGGGGACAGCTCAGTGTACGTTCTGCCCCGGGATCAGGCACCCGGATCGAACTTTCGATGAAGATCGGGTAATACAGGGTACCCGATTGTGTAATGCGGAACTAATCAATGAATCCTTATTTTCGGGGTATATGGCTTATCGTATTCTCATATTTGAAGATAATACCCGGCTCCGCCAGTCACTGGAGCTGCTGCTGGATGATGAGCAGTTGTTTACTGTATCTGCTTCTTTTCCGGATTGCGATGCGGCCGCAGAGATGGTACGGGAGTACGATGCCGACCTGGTGGTCATGGATATTGATATGCCGGGTATCGGGGGCATTGAAGGGGTCCGCCAGATCAAGAACGCCAAACCGGAAGTAAAAGTGGTCATGCATACCATGTTTGACGACGATAACCGCATCTTCGATTCCATCTGTGCCGGGGCCGATGGTTACCTGCTGAAGAAAACTTCTCCTTTACAACTGGTTAGCGCCCTGCAGGAAGTGATGAGCGGGGGCGTGGCCATGAGCCCCTTTGTGGCACAAAAAGTCTTCCAGTTTTTCCGACAGTCCAATCCCGCCACTCCCCAATACAACCTCACTCCCCGGGAGACCGTCATCCTTGAACTCCTCGTCAAAGGCAATTCCTACAAAATGATCGCCGATAAAAGCAGCGTGACCATTGATACTGTAAAGAAGCACCTGCAGAATATCTATCACAAACTCCATGTAAGTTGTGGAACGGAAGCGGTGGCGAAGGCGTTACAACACAAGATCGTGAAGCTGGAATAATGAGTAATCAGTAATGAGTAATGAGTAGTGAGTAGTGAGTGGTGAGTGGTGAGTGGTGAGTGTATGTTTACTTATAAATATTAGCTACGACTTTAAAATCCTCTTTTCCTCCTTTTCTCTTTTGAACTCTTAGCCGCCCCGCAGGGCCTCCCTTACCCGATTGTGTAATTGACTCGCACCTTTTCTTTTCAAATCTTTACAGCGCATTCGAAACCGGCTTCATGCCATCGTTTTACCATTAACCAGATGTATATGCGCTTATCAATTTTCATGCTTTTTGCACTTGCCCTTTTGTCCGGCGGACTGCTGCGGGCCCAACCTTTTACCCTGGATAATATCACCCCCACGGAGCTGCTCCTGGTGGATTACAAAAAGGAGGATACCCTGCGCCGGGGGTTGATCAATGTAACTACGGTGAACCAGGTAAAGGACACGGCCTGGTATTTTGTCAAGGGCCTGAGTATGTTTTCGCCGGTTTATTTCGGACTGACCGCCCCGGAAGGGAATGGGAATATCCGGGTTCAACTTTGCAAAGACAACTGGAAAACCGCTAACCGGAGCGGGGAAACGGGGGAGAAGCGTCATTACCAGGAGCAGTTTAAAACGGAAGGTGACTTCGGAATTATGGTAATCGCGGAACAGAAGCCGGCGAGTTATACCATGATTACCTGGACCGGGAAAGAAGCAAAGGAAGTAGGCATCACTTCGCCGTTTAAAGGGGAAGGAGAGGGTGCTATAAAAGAGCAGGGCGGAAATTTTCTAAAAGAGAATTACCTGTATATCCTGATCGGCTTAATGGTAGTCGTGATTGCCTACCTGGTATTTAAAATGAAAAAAAGTAAAAATTAAGGATATGAAAAAAATCTGTTTACTACTGTTTTGCATGGTCAGTCTGCAATGCCTGGCACAAAATGAAGGGGACAATGATGTGGTGCAGCAGATGGGGGAGGATGAACTTAATCAATTGGAGGAATCCCATCAGAATACCACGAATGTCGCCAACGGAATCAATGATGCCATCGGGCATTTAAATACCGCGTTGGGCTTGTATGAGGATGCACAGGATCTGTATAATTCGAGCCAGGCCCTGAGCAGCGGGGAATGTTCGCCTGATTTTTCCACCACGCCCAATTCCATGATGTCTTCCAGTTGTAAAAGGGAGGATGAATGTGCCCAGTGTTATACCCGGGCCGTAGGCGAATTAAATTTTATCCGCCGCCAGCTGGGCCGTTTGGGTTGTATTTACCAGAACACTAAGAATTTCACCAACAGTGCCATTGCGTTTGGCGATAATGCCAGTGGTATTCATGCCGTCACCGGACTGGCCTGGCAAAATGCCCGCGGGGAAATTGTAGCCACCATGAATCATTTCAAACAAACCTATGATAACAAGTACCGCGATATGATCGGTGCCCTGGAAAGAGCCCTGCGGGAAATAGATAAGTGTGAAAACAAATACGGACAGGAAGGTTGGTTTCAACGGTCCGGATTTATTTACCTGGAGTTTCTGAAAGATAAATACCGGAGAAATGATTGATCATCGGACAGAAATCAAAAATACATTATATGAAAAAATACCTGTTGTTACTGGGTTGTGTATTTCTGGTTGCAAATGTCTTTGCCCAGCAACCACCCTTCAATCAAAAAGACCTGAATACAAGCGGTAAAAAGGATATCCGGCCTGAAAAACTAAAGCCGATAGAACCGGTAGTGGCAAAAGTGGCTTTTAGTGCATTACTCATCGGTCCGCGTGAATTGATATTGGGGGTGGATGGTAATATTCTCCGCCGGTTTACCCGAATGGAGTTTAACGAAGGAAACGGATTTGATGCGGTTTCTGGTGTATTCACTGCGCCATCTGCCGGATTTTATTGTCTGGTTTTAAATGCAGATATGCCCAATTATGGCTGTGTACAGGATCCGGTGCCGTTGGGCATGTATGTGATGAAAAATAATCTGCGGCATCAGTTGTTTCATTTGCCGGTGGGATATGGCAGCGGAAGCAGTTCGGCCGGGTTTGTTACGTTCATTCAGTTAAATAAGAGTGATAAAGTTTCTCTTTCACCATTACCGTTAGGCTGTTCACCAGGCGGGCAACAACCTGTAGTCAGTCAGGTTATTTTCAGTGGTTATAAAATAATGTAATATCTATGCTATCCTTCATTCTTTCCTTTGTCTTATTATTCGCTGCCCCGGTTAACGCAGACGAATTAATAACCGAACAAGCGGTTCCTGCCGGAAGCAGACCAGTCTTTTCTGCGGAAATGAAAGAAAGACGAACGACGGATAATAGCAGAAGGGGAGGAGAACTGCTGCAAGGGTATACCCGGGTGGAAAAGAATGAAGGACAGGTTTTTGATCCGGCTACCGGCATATTTACCGTTCCTGCTGATGGAGTTTATCATCTCACCGGTCGTTTTACCATTGGGTGTTACCAATGCCGTACCCGGGAATTCCTGGATTTGCCCGTCTCCTTTGATGTTACGGTGATGAAGAATAATTCACCCACTTATCACCGGTTCATGTTTCCGGTGGATTATACCGGGATGGAAAGTATTAATCCCAATAAACGGGCGCATGAATTTAATGTGCTGCTTCAGTTAAAAGCCGGTGATCAGATCCGGTTACGATACCAGTCTAAAAAGTGCAGTCCGGAAAAAGACGCCTATCTATATGAGGCAACGTTTAGCGGCATGCAGATTAATTAATTAAACCAATGAAAACGATGAAATATATACTGTTATTCGTTTACCTGGCCACCGGCCTGATGCTGAATGCCCAACAGCCTGTTAGTCCCGGGAACCTGCCAAAAGGACCGGGATCGGCAAAATTAAAACCGGCTGCTCCGCCTGATCTGAAGGTGGAGGAACTCAGCCTGGTATCGGTAACCCGTGATGAAGCCAACAAATCCATCAACGTGCAGGTACTGATCCGGATTAAGAATACCGGGGCGATCCGTTGCGGGGTTTCAAAGGCGGATGCTTTTATAAAATGTCCGGCAGATGGAGGTAGGGAACGGAAATTGGCTGTTTCTTTGCCGGTGGAAGCCTTGAATCCCGGTGCCTCTTTTGTGAAAGTGTATACCTTCAGGGAAGCGGAGAGCAGTTTTCGCTCCGCTGATTTCAGTTTTTGGATAAAGGCGGATGCAGCGAACCAGGTGAATGAGTCAAACGAAACCAATAATACGTCAAACCGGATAACAGGAGTTGTTCCTCCAAGGTGATCTGGAAAATATATCACACATGAAGCAGTTGTTCATTTTTTGTTTACTACTGATATTTTTTTCCTGCAATAATTCGGCGGAAGAAAAGCCCTCCGTTGTTAAAGATTCTATTACAAAGGCTGAAGCAATTCCGCCGCCTGCAACCGTTGAAGTACCAGGTGATTCAGCGGAGCCGGTAAAGGAACCGGTAACAGCCGATGTTGGTAATGTATCCTGTACCCGCCTGATCTTTTTTCAACCGGGAGCGGAAATAGAATCGGTAAGTTATGATGGGAAAGGAAAAGAAAATTCACGCCAGGTGACCCGAATATTATCCGTGAGCGAAAAAGGAGGCTTTACCGTGGCGAAAGTCGCCAGTACCGATACAGAAGCCGGGGAGAAAGGCAAGCAGTCGAAGGTTTTTTATGACTACAAGTGCGACGGGAAGAATATTTATTTTGATATTGCCTCCATGTTCCGGACGGAGAAAAAGAACAGCGATTCCAGTTTTGAATCCACCCCGATTCCATTCCCGATCAGCGTAAAGGCCGGGCAGGTATTGCCGGATGCTAAAGGGGTTATGAGCGCTCAGCGCGGCGACCGGAAAATGACGATGACCTATACCTTTAAAAAACGAAAGGTGGAAGCGATGGAAGAAATCACCACACCGGCCGGTACCTGGAAATGTTATAAGATCAGCAATGCCGTGGAAGTGGAAATGGATATACCCGGTATGGAAGAGAAAACCAAAGCCATGATGAAACAAATGCAGGGAATAATGAAAATGACCAGCAGTACCTGGTTATCGCCCGAGTTCGGGATTGTGAGAATGGAAACATATCTCAATGGGGAAATGAAGTCAAGGAATGAAGTCGTGTCTTTTAAAAAGAAGTAGTGGTCCTGCCCAACTAAATTTAGTTATGAAATATTTCTTCTTCCTCCTGTTGTTCTCCGCCTGTTTATCCGCCCCTGCCCAACCCGGAAAATTTGCCGGCACTAAAAAATCGCTGATCGGTAAAGAATATACAGACAGCCGCCTGATGCCCGGATTGAAAAGCTGGACCTTCAGAGAAGGCACGTTGATGAATTCACTGAAGGACCCGGAGTGGTTCATGGCTGATATCTACCAGAAAGGAACCACGATGGTGGTGGTGATCAGCGTAAAAGCCGACACAGCCTCCGACAGCTACCGCATCATTGATCTCATCGAAGTCAAGGGCGTCACCAAGGGCTGGACCATCCACGCCGGCAGCTGCCGCCAGAATAAAATCAACAATGCCTGGCTGATTGTCTGGGGCAAAGAAACCAACGAGGAATACATGAAGACCATTAAAAAAGCGTGGCGGTTTAATCCGGATAAGAGGAGGGTGGAGGTGATCCCGGTGAAGGGGGTGGATTGTGAGAATATTGGTTGCTAAGAGAGAAAGTACGAGGTACGAAGTACGAAGTACGAAATACAAAGTACGAGGTACGAGGTACGAAGTACGACTGACGTGCCTTGAAGATAAGCTTAAGCGTCTACTCCCACCTCCACTACGCTTCTGCGGACAGGCAGGAAGACACGAACATTCCGTTCTTGATGATTAAAAGTACCGCGATACAAATAATATACTACCAACCCCAAAGGGTTTGAAAGATTCATAGCCCCGGGTGCCAACCCGGGGTAAGGTGCCCCCCAAGGAACTCTGGAACCCCGAAGGGGTGAAATGATTATACTACGCCCGGCCTCTTTACACCTCACCCCCTTCCCCCTCTCCTTTAGGAGAAGGGGAACAGCATTACGCTCCGAAAGGGGGAAAAGCAGGAAGTTCCCCGCCCCGACCTGCCGACCGAAACGCCCCCTACGCCAGAGGCTTCGGAGGGTAAAAAGTGTAGGTGGGAGGGGTGTCACAATTATAGGACGGATCATATGAAAATGGCTTGGAGCCCCGACCTGCCGACCGAAACGCCCCCCTACGCCAGAGGCTTCGGAGGTTAAAAAGTGAAGGTGGGAGGGGTGGCATGATTATCTTACGCCATACTATTATCTGTCCCTTCCCCCCGCCCCGAAGGGGTGTCACAATTGTAGCCCGGATCAAATGAAGATGCCCGGAAGCCCCGAAGGGGTGACACAATTGCAATTTGCAACATTCAAGCAATCTCCCTCCGTAGAGGTAGCTGTCAGATCAATAGGCCTATTCATTCTATCAAAAAAAATGCAACTAGAACGAGGCTACAAGCCTCGTTGAGCAGGCACATGTACATTTTCTCAGGTCGCTAAAAGCGACAACATAAAACCCCGCAGCTGGAAGCTACGGGGCCAGTCACGTGCATTACTTCAGGAACCGTCTTCGTTTTTACATTTTACTTCTTAGTAGGTGTATTGACTCCCGATTTATCCTCCGTAGCCCTGCCTACCGGACAGGCAGGTTCAGCGAAGGAGGACTCCCTACTCATTGTACTATTCTCAAAATTGCGTATCTTTTATTCACCATTCCCCTCAACCATAAAAACCTTTTTTATGAAATTGCTCGCATCCCTCCTCCTTCTTCTCCCCATGGCCGTTATGGCTCAGTCTGAAACCCCACATGAAATAGCGATGGGTAAATTTCAAAAATTTTATAATGCCGGTCAGGGAGATAGTATCAATGCGATGTTTGGCCATAGCTGGGATCAGGCAAAAGCCATAAAGCCCATGTGGTCAAATGAGGATGTAGCCAGGATGCTGGAGGAATACGGCACACTGCAATCCATTAAATTTATCGGCATCGACAAGACAGACCCTCAACGGGTATCTGTCTTTCTTACCACCTTCAGTAAAGCGGGACAAAAGACCAGCAGTTGCACCCTGGACCCGGAGAATGCCTTATCCACTTTCCGGTTTATGACCACATCCAATCGAATAAGCAAGCTGGTTCGAAAAGCAAGGCTGGATTCCAGACAGCCGTAGTAGCGGCATATTTCCCCTCCAAAACTATAGGCCTCAGTAGGCGAATAAAACCCGGATTCATGTATTTTTGGTGATAGAGATTCCGGTTACGCTTAAAGCCGGTACTACCTTATCAATCTATGAAAGGAATCATCCCCTTCACCTTTTTTATTCTACTGACCACGGCTTTCCCCGTCTGCAATGACAAAACTGCAACGACGGGCATGCGGAGGTTAATAACTGATAACTCTGCAGGCAATAAGCAATAGCATAAAATTTATGTCAAACAGCGAAATACGATGTTCAACCGGATAAAAGGCATATTACGTAAGGTTTTTGCAGGGGATTTCCATTTCACGGCTGATACCCGTAGTAATAGGAGCCAGTCCGGCTTTATCTGGTGTTTGGTCGGTAATATAGTGGTGAAGCAACATACCGGGGAAGATGGAAAGATCAGGTATGGGACAAAGCATTTTTCGCCCAAAACTAAAGTGTATTGCTTCCCGATACAATGGGGTGACGGATATGAGAGTATCAGAGTTATTGGCAGACACAGAAAGTCAAAAAGGAGCATATGTATCGTCATGCCCTCAAAGCTGATCACGAACTGGCGACTCCAAAAAGTATACAATCCACACATTATAAAAACAATGCGGTCGAAACATGGGTGGACGGACCGCGATGACCACAGAGACACGATTTTACAAATGTTAAAATGGCTGCCGGAAAGGACAATAAAGACTATTCAATGATGTGCTCATCTAATGTTGTAGATTACATTACAAGTATTTTAATCCGGTTAATTTGCTCCCTTATTTCCCGGAGGAGAGGAATTCTCATCTTTTTTTCATACTTCTTACCTTTATAACTCCTCACCCCCATTTTTACAAAAACGGTACATGAATTTCAGCAATCTATTGCCTTTTGAGAAGTATGTTTTAGCAACAGATCTTTCTGTTGAAGAAGTACTGAAGCGCCTGACCGGTTGTATGCAGTCTGAAAGCAATTATAGTTGGTCTTCTTTCCGCCGTATTTACACTAAGCCCTACAGAGGTGCAGTCTCCGGACTGACCTTCAGGATGATCAGAAATATTAACTACCGGAATTCTTTTTTACCCGTCATTAGGGGCCGGGTTACCAGTTTGTCCGGACCGACAGAAGTATTGATCACTATGCGGCCTTCTGCCTTTGTTTTAGTTTTTATGGCGTTCTGGTTAGGCATGACGGGACTTGTCTGTATTGGTATTATAGTGGCCGGAATTGCTCAATCCAGGCAAATCCTGCATAACGGTTTTTCGCCAGCATTTATCATTCCATTCGTCATGTTTGCTTTTGGCAGCGGGCTTACCTTGTTTGCGTTTAAATCGGAGAGTAATGAATCAAAGGGATTTTTGGCTGATTTACTGAAAGCAAAAAATAACCAGCTGCCAGGATAAAGGGTTGGTGACCAAATCACCTGACAAAATATTTTTGAGAAGGATCATCTTTCTTCAGCCATAGCCATCCCTACACCTCCTCCGCCCCAACCCCAGGTTTTGTTCGAGGTTAAAGCGCATGGTGCGCTTTAAATCCGGCTATGGCTTAACCTTGTATCGGAGAAGGTTTGGATATGGTATAGTTAATGCTGACAAAATTGGCAAACCAGCTCGCGGGCATGCTCCTCTAAGTCTTTCTTTTCCAACTCATAGCCCCGGCCTCATCCATTTTCAGTATAGGACATCAACTTGTTAACCTGTCAACCTATACTCCTCCTCCACACATGAACCACACATGAACCTCGGGACCTCCTCGCCGGGCAAGGCTGAATCAGGGTCAAATGGCGTTGAGCAATGGCCGCATTCAGGTGCCTGGATGGAGACCAGCAAGCCGGTTTATCAACTGCCCCTTGCGGTTTTTTGCGGCCCTAACGCCCGGGACTAACCCAAAAAGGGTATTGTGGGGGAAGCGGGGAGCGGGTAAATTTGGGGGTGTAAGTGCTTTGAATGGTAGGGCAATCATATATATCCGTTTTAGACGTTCATGATCGGGTATTTGCTCAATAATGATATTTTTTAAATGATTGAATTTCAGTATTAAATTGCGAAAATTGATTCGTCTATTTGCACTAATACTCACGTTATGCGTCACCCTATGACCGACCAACAGTGGCAAATTGAAACGACAGAAAAATAAATAAATGTCTTCACCACCGTTTCACGAAATTAACTGGACAGAATCCAGTATTTAAGTACTTTTAATAAGAAAGAGAAAATATGATTGTAAGCAAAGAAATATTTCTTAACCGATTGGTGCAATTGCCTGAATTATCAGGCAACACAATCGCATTTGTCTTTGCTGACAATCCAGACCTTGATATTTCATCAAGAGAAAATTTTTTCGGAAACATCATTAGCTATTACAACAGGTTTAAAAAGCAAAAGCCCGACATCTCAAAATACACAGTAGAAGAAACTGACGACTTACTTAAAAGTTGGGAGGGTAAAGATTTGAGGATAAAAAATGTAAAGTTGAAATCTGTCAGAGGTTTTCCTCAATCAGACAAACCTTTCGGTATTGACTTTACAGACAAAAATGGTTTACCTCAAAGCATGATAATTTTAGGAGGCAACGCCACAGGGAAATCTTCAATTTATGATGCGATTGAATACTCCTTCTGTAATTCAATTGGCGAAGCATTGCTAAGAGCATATAAGGAAGGTTCAGAAGATGATGTAAGGTTCATGGACTTCTTAGAACACAATGAAAATGGACAGGCAAATATCTTCTGCCATGTTCAAACACAATCCGAAATTTTTGACATTCAGGAACACAAGGAAAATATTCCGAAAGAAATTCGAGATAAAATAAATCCCGACACTCACTTTGTAAGTGATTATGACATTTACACAAAAGGGCAACTTGATTATGAAAAAAATTCTCAGCGTTCTTTTCATAACATCATTGCTCAAAGTTTAGGACTAACCGAATTACTCCAGTTTGAAAAAAATATCACAGCATTTACCATATATAGGAGACAAACAGAAAGCAGAAATATTTCGTCGCTTAAAAGGAGCAACGACAATCAACAAACTCTCATTTCTACCAATGAAAAAGCAATTACTGAAAAGAAACTTTCGCTGGAGCAATTAAAAAAGCAACAGTCATCAAGTCCAGACGACACTAAATTGAAAGAAGTTTTAGAAACGGTAAACCTTGTTAAGCAAACTTCTTTTCAATCGTCTTTTAGTGCAACCCAGTTTTCAGGCAGCGTTGAGCAATTCAACAGAGCATATACAAATCTCATAACAAAAGAAATCAAGAATGCAGGAGCAAATGAAATTCAGTTTTTGAATTTAGGTTTGGAACTGCTGAAAGAGCACAGCGATTGCCCCTTCTGCAACAACTCAAAACTTTTAAAGGATGAAATTTCAGTCAGCGTTAACCAGCGAATTTCAAAAATCAAAGAGTTTAATGAGGTTACCCAAATTTTGAATAAAGCTTTCAATGAAATCACAGACACCATTGAAACCCTTAAAGCACAAATTGAAATTCTCAAAAGCCGAACAACAAAAGAGTTAAACACAATAAAAGAGAAAACCGAATTCAATGGATTATTTTTACTTGATAATTCTTTTGCAACTACAACAGGTGAATTCACAGCAAATGAATTTTTAAGTCAGCTATTCGGCTTAAACGAAAATGCAAATTATTTAAAAGACAAAAATAAATTTCTGTTTGAACTTTTTAAATCAAACCAGGAATTTTCAGAAAATGAATTAAACCAGTTTCTTAATTCTGTTATTGAGTTCAACACCAAGCGAACAGACACCGTAAGAAAAATTGAATTAGAGATTGTAAATAAAACGCAGCCGAAATCATTAACAGAACAAATCATTGGACTGAATAAGGAAATTACGGACCTTGAAAAACAGTCAAACGATGCAAAGGCTAATATTAAAAGAGACACGGGAAAAATAAATGAGTTGCAAAACCAGATAGCTCAATTTGACGAAGTAAAATCAGACACAAAAATTTTCTTAAAGAGTTATCATAATGCACTCAATGAAGAAATCAATAAATCATTTGCCCCGATTAAAATGGTTGTTGAGGAAGTGTTGGAAGACTATTTCAAGTTTGACAATAGAGATATTGACTTGATAATTTCAAAACAACCAGAAGAATATGACGAGGAGACAGGAGAAATATTAAGCGAAATAATTACTGCTCAACTGAAAATAAAAAATCAAAACATCAAACCGCAACCAGTTGGTAAATACTTAAACACTTTTCATTTTAGGTTGTTCTCAACAATGGTAGGTATCAGCATAGCAATTGCATCCCGAAGAAATACGCAAGTAAATTTGCCACTTGTTTTGGACGATGTGTTTTATGCAAGCGATTTTGAAAATCGAACAAGTGTAGAGAGGTTTCTTCAACAAATTTTTAAAGCATTCAAAACCTACACTCCTGATTTGCCTTTGCAGTTAATTCTGCTTACGCATGACCAACTGATTTTTGAAAGCGCAATTAAAGTGGTGAAGGAAATAGAGGGAACTAACATTGCTTTTGCAAAACTTTTCCCATACGCAGATGCACAAGATGCAGGCGATTATTTAAACCTTATTTACAAGTTTCCAGATTATTTCCCTAACACAATAATGAACAGCTTGCTTACAGAAGTATGAACACAAACGACAAAACATATCTCTACTATTTGAAAGTAACCATACCGCCAATGGTTATTTTTGTATTACTTGCTATTGTCGTTTGGCAATACAGGTTAAGTGTTTTGAATGACCGGCAGCAAAAAGAAGTATCAGCAGTCATTCACAATGTTGTTCAAGAACAAGCGAAAAAGAATTTGCTTTTACCTCAAATTGTTTTCATCAATGCAGACAGTTCAATGAAAAAGGAATTGAATGAAAAAATGATTGAGCAAATTTCATCTGCACTCACCAAAAAGTATTTATCAAACGACACAACCAAATTCAGCGATATTGAATTAAAGCCCTATTTCGTTTTACCGACCACGAAAAATAAAAATGGTAGTTACAATCTTACAGAAGCTCAATTAAACGAGTTAAGCCAGCACATAGATTTCTTAACCAAGCAAGTAGATTTAGCAGTAAATAGTTCAAAAGATGAAATTGCCAATGACATTAATCGGCTCAATACATGGATGACTTTATGGATTGGTATTATTGGGTTTTTAGGAATTTTCATTCCTATCATTATCAATATTGACACTTCAAAAAGTGCGGAGAAGGCAACTGAAAAATCTGATTTAGCTTCTAAGAATGCAGATATTGCAATTGCCGCTTTAGGTAAAGTTCAAACAGAAGTTGGCAAAATCCCTGACTTAGAACAAAAGATAAAAGATGCAGAAAAGAGTTTAGGGGAAATAAAAACAAAATCCGACACAGCGGAAATAAAATCTGATGCTGCTGACTTAAAAGCCAGTGATGCAGCAGGAAAAGCAAAAAATGCTTTGGAGCAATCTGTAAAAACAGAAAGTGTTTTAACTGCTATAAATGCAATTGGCAATTTGAAGGACATTGACATAAATACTTTGCAATACATTACAAAACCAATGAGTGTAGTGATAAAAACTCTTACTTCTGTTCATTCGAGTTTGGCAAATTGTATTAACCTAACAGACCATCCTGTTGTAAAAGATTGTTTACGACACTTGGGCGTTCGTTTGCAAATACTGACATTTTTTAAGTTCATGAAACATGACAACACTGAACTAGTAAATAATTTTGCAGGAGTAGTTTCTGACAAGTTGAACAACAATTACAGCAAGCAGAACTTTGAAGACATACTATCTGAATTAAAAATCTTAATCAATAATCTAAAGAGTGATTAATATAATTTGTATAACAAAAGCATAACAGAGTTAAAAGGGCGAACGCATAACATTGGGTTTGCTGCTATGCTGGCTGACGAATAAATCCTCATCTTTTTTTGTTCGCTATCGGCAGCAGTCCGGGCTCGACGTTCATTGTTCAGCTTTTTGTTGTTAACTTCAACTTCGGTTTTTCAATCAGCAGCGGTTCCAGACTGGACATTATAAAATACCAGCACAGCAGCAAGCCCTGCCCGTTGACTGCAAGGTTAAAGCGACACCCTACAAAAACAACATTCAGACATGAAAAAAATAGCAATCTTAATCTCATTTGTTTTTGTCTTTGGACAAGCCTTATTTGGACAAAGTGATTTTCGAGATATAAAGACAACAACAGAAACCGAAACAACTATTAAAGCCTATTTTGACTCAACTTCACATGACCCAATAGAAGGAATCTATAAAACCACATCAGGCACTTACTATAAAATTGCAATTAAAAAATACGATGACTCTAGGTATTTGGCAATAATCCTTGACGCAGAAAATAAAAAGAGATGGAAAGAAGGGACTGTTAAGGCATATTTTGAGAAAAGTGCAACCGGAACAATATTTTCCATTAGGTACTTAATGGGAGATAAATCACCATCTGAAACAACTGCAATATTAGAATATGGGACACTTTTAACTATGTGGTTGCCAACAGGGTACTATGGAGCAGACGAAAAAACCATTTACTTAAAAATGTACCCTTCAAATAAAACTGAAACAAATACAACCAACAAGGCAATTACTGTAACAGGCAGTAGCTTTTTTATCACAACAAACGGATTGTTAGCAACAAATGCCCATGTTGTAAACGGTGCGAAAAAAATTGAAATTAAAGTTCCTAACGATTATGGAAGCACAACCTATAATGCAAAACTAATTTTAATTGATAATAGAAATGATGTTGCAATTGTACAAATTGATGATGCTTCATTTTCAGAATTGAAACCACTTCCTTATGGGATATCTGAAAACGCAGATATTGGTGAAAAATCTTTTACAATAGGGTACCCATTAAATGATATTATGGGAACAAAATACAAAGTTGCTGATGGCATTGTAAGTGCAAAAACAGGTATTTCTGATGACATAAGATACTATCAAATAACAATTCCTATACAACCAGGAAACAGTGGTGGACCACTTTTTAACAGTCAAGGAAATGTAATAGGGATAACATCTGCAAAATTGAACAGTAAAGCTGTTGGAGTTCAGGTTGAAAATGTAAATTACGCCATTAAAGCAGCATACTTATCAAATTTAATAAACATGGTGCCAAACATAGATAGTCCAGCCCCAACAAATCTACTTTCGACAAAAGAGTTAAAGGAACAGATAAAGATTTTGAAAGACTATGTTTGTTTAATTCAGGTTACGAAATAATTTTGATTTCCTAAGAAGGCTAAATTGATAATCTCTAATAGATGAGCATACATGACTTATATTCTAAACGTAACAAAATGCCTGTTGACGTATTTGTAAGCTCCCCCTTTTTAGTACCGTTTAAAAGTAGAAAGTTTCATTCATTTGATCCTTCATTGACACCGTTGGGGCGTAGTAAAGCGAAGAGTTAGCCGAAATACAATTATCTATTGATCATAGAAAATTTGAAAAGTGTTTTGTTAAGTTTTCTTTTTTCGACAAGCTTAACGGCGATACCATGCGGGAAAGGCCTTGGTTTATTTATAAGAATCAATAATATAGGGACAATTTTTACCTATGCTGCAAACAGATGAATTAGAGCTCTCCCTCCACAACCACCTCCTCGCTTCCGGCTCCTACGATCTCGACGAAGATGCCTGTGTCAGTGAACAGATTTTTACTGACTGGAATGACCGACTCCTTGCTGCCCTTCAGGCCGATTTTAAACATCATGCCCAAGTAGACCTTCAGTTTTCTGATGCGTTTTTTGAATTATTTGGCGACCGGGGCGAGACGGTATGGAGTGTACGGGCAACTACGGTGGTTGATGAATCTGAGCCCGGATTTTCGTTCTGGGTAAAATGTATTATTGGTAATCAGCAGTCAAAAGCTTACCTGACAGAAGAGGGGCAGCGCTTAGATAAATATTACGGGGATGATAAACAGTTGAGGTTGCTTTTCAAGCGGTTTAAGAAAGTGCAGCAGTATGGGTATGAGTCTACTATTTTGTTGAGTGAGCTGCTTGAGGTGGAGTAGGGGTAGTTTACTGCCGGAAATTGATTCCTCCTTCCCTTCGATAACTCAGGGTGACTCTGGGCTATCCTTCTTAGAAGGGCCACTTCCTCATTCCTTATTCGTTATTCCTTATTCTTTATTTCCCGGTCTTTAGGTGGGTTCCAAAGTAATTCTTGTTACTCACCCTTCGGCACGCTCAGGGTGACACCGTTTTCTTACGTGCTTACCATTTCCCTTTCACCCTTCCCCTATACTACAGACCTGAAGCCAATGCTCCTTAGTACATCCTATTCTCTATTTACTATTTTCTATTTACTATTTTCTATTCTCTCGAGCTTTATCCCATATTATGAAACACCTTCTGCACATCATCATCCTGCTCCAATTTCTCAATCAACTTACTCACATCTTCTGCTTGTTCATCTGATAAAGGAACAGTAGTTCCAGGAATCCACTCTACCTCCGCACTCAACGGCGTGATGCCTTTATCTTCCAGGGCTTTTTGCATATGTCCGAAATCGGTGAAGCCGCAACGGACTACTAACAGCTCCTCGCCGTTTTCGCCGGTGCTTTCACCCAGTTCTTCCAGGCCGAAATCGATTAGCTCAAGCTCCATATCTTCGGCGTTCAGTCCTTCGGGTTTGAGTTTGAATACTCCCATCTTTTTGAACTGGAAGGCTACGCTGCCGCTGTTACCCATGGCACCGCCGCCTTTGTTGAAGAGGGATTTTACATTGGCTACGGTACGTACGTGGTTGTCGGTGGCGGTTTCCACCAGCAGGGCCACGCCATGAGGACCGTACCCTTCATACAGTATCTCATCGTAGTTCACGAGTTCCTTTCCCTGGGCTCTTTTAATAGCCGCTTCCACACGGTCCTTGGGCATCCCCACACTACGGGCATTCTGGAAACAACGACGCAGGGCGGCATTCGAATTCGGATCGGGGCCAGCGGCTTTTACGGCAATAATGATCTCTTTACCGATACGGGTAAAGTTCTTGGCCATTTTGTCCCAGCGGGCAAACATCGAGGCTTTTCTTACTTCAAATATCCTTCCCATAGTGTGTTTATTTTAGGAGTCCGGCGTAGGGGCCGGAGGGGCTGCAAATTTAGGGAAAATTCAGTCGCCAGTCGCCAGTCTCCAGTCTCCAGTC
>Ga0209717_1000578_pt1 | contig 44343 bp, 27 predicted proteins | sample AD_UKC048_MetaG_FD_184418 | JGI IMG/M metagenome (GOLD analysis project Ga0209717, IMG submission 184418) | Active sludge microbial communities of municipal wastewater-treating anaerobic digesters from USA - AD_UKC048_MetaG (SPAdes) (version 2) | ecosystem: Engineered > Bioreactor > Anaerobic >...
GCACTGGTGAAAGAACGACAGTTGATCGGCATGGGCTGCGGACAACCGAGCCGCGTCGATGCACTGCGCCAGGCCATCGCCAAAGCGAAATCGTTCGGGTTCGACCTCAACGGCGCTGTCATGGCCTCCGACGCATTTTTTCCGTTCCCCGACTGTGTGGAAATCGCGCACGAAGCGGGTATTACCGCAGTAATTCAACCCGGTGGCTCCCTGAAAGACCAGGATTCCATCGATGCCTGTAACCGCCTGGGCATGGCGATGGTGATGACGGGCTTCCGGCACTTCAGACACTGAGAATAGAGGTGAGAAGTGAGAGGTGAGAGGGTGAGATCCGTAGAGTGCGCCGCTTCGCTCTAACAATAATTAGAGGTGAGAGAGTGAGAATGCGTAGAGTGCGCCGCTTCGCTCACCGTTTCTTTTTTATAAACCACAAAGCCACAAAGAGCACAACGCGTAGAGTACTCTAGGTTTGTGTCCTTTGTGGCTTTGTGGTTTATAAATAAAAAAAAGTGGGAATTGACCTGGTTTGGAAGTTGAAGGCCGGTAAATCTTAATAGAAATACATAAAAATTCGCTTGCCCCAGTACTGACATTGCCATGAAAAAAATCCTCCTTTCCCTTCTCCTGATCGGTTCGCTTTCTTCTCTTTCCGCCCAAAAAGCCGAAACCACCATCCGCCGGATCATGGCCGATCAGGAACTGGCCTGGAACCGCGGCGACCTCGAAGGTTTTATGCTTGGCTACTGGCATTCCGACAGCCTTCGTTTCATCGGCTCGCGCGGCCTCACCTACGGCTGGCAGCAAACGCTGGACAACTACAAAAAAGGTTACCCCGATACGGAGGCGATGGGAAAACTCAAATTCACGATCCTTTCCGTCGAACAATTGTCGAAACGCAGCGCCTACGTTATCGGGAAATGGCACCTGGCCCGCAAAGCCGGCGACCTGGAAGGGCATTACACGTTGCTGTGGAAAAAGGTGAAGGGAGTGTGGGTGATTGTGGCGGACCACTCGAGTTAAGAGGGTGAGAGGGTGAGAGGGTGAGAAAAGTGAGAGGCGTAGAGTACGCCGCTTCGCTCCAATCGAACAGAATCCGGAGCGAAGCGGCGTACTCTACGCCTCTCACTTTTCTCACCCTCTCACTTCTCTCACCCTCTATTATTGCGTCGCCGTTTGCGCATTAATCCTTCCCCATCCAAACTCACTATTCCGGCTCGGATAATAATTCGAACTTGTTTTCAGGCGATCAAATACCTGCTGGCGCGTCCAGGAAGGGTATTTCGCCCAAACCAGTGCTGCTATACCGGCCGTAGTGGCCGTCGACACCGAAGAGCCGCCGACGGTCGAGGGATCGTTGCCGTAATCAGCCAGCGAAAGCGGGTGGCCGTCCGAATTTTTCTCCATGACCACCACGAAATCCACTTTGCTGCCGCTGTGGCAGGCGCTGCAACGGCTGGTCAGGTTGGTTTTGATACCGGTTACGGCTACCGCCTGCGTCATGGATGCCGGGAAAATGACACCGGCGAACCAGGCTGTCCACGAAAAAGATGTTCCCGCTGCACAAAAAATGAGTTTTCCATTGTTGTAGGCATAAATAATGGCATCGCGGATCTGATTGGCAGTCAGCAATCTGCCCATGCTCATGCTGACGATCTTGACGCTGGCAGTGTTGCCGGCCAGGGTATATGCATTGGAAACGCCGACCGTTTCATTGCTCGTATCCAGGTATACGTCATCGGCACCGCGCACGGCTACCAGATTGGCGTTGTAAGCCACGCCGACGGCATTGCCGTCCGTGCCACGCGGCGCTGTACATGCGCCCATCATGGAAGTGCCGTGCCCGCAAGGGTCGTTGGGCGAGGTTGCGCCGGGAAGTGTGACGTATTTGGTAACAGTACGGCCGCTCGAACTGCCCTGGTTAAAGGCCGATCCGAGGTTGTCCTGCGAAGTGCTGCATCCGCTGTCGATGATCATGACTGTCGTGCCGGCGCCGGTGTTTCCGTTATTCCAGGCCTGTGCGATGTTGTGGTACGAATAATTCCAGGATTGCTTGCAGTTAGGGGTAATGACCGTATAGTCTGAACCTGCCACCAGACCCGTTTGAGGAGTATTGCTACCGCATCCCGAACTGGAGCGTTCAGAGGCAGTTGTCATATAGGGCTCATAACCAATGGGTTCCGCATAACGCAGCAGGCTGGAATTGCGCAATGCCGTGATGGTTTGCGGATTTTTTACATACACATCGAATACCGGCAAATGCGCGTTCTCTTCAAAAGCCAGTATATCGGAAGCGCGCAGGGCGGGGTTCAGGCTGCGCTCCGAATCGAGCACGATCCGGAAGATCGCGTCGTGCGCGGCTTTCCATTCCGGCGATTGCAGATCGAGCAGGTGCATTTTGTCGTCGATGTTGCTAAAGCCGGCGGGCTGGTAACCGACGGAAAGTACAAAGTCCGAGTTGGACAAGGCTGTCCAGATTTGCTCGTCGGACGCCCAGGACCATAAAAACTGTTCTTCCGTTTCCAGTTTGGCCCGGATAAATTCGTCGAGCGCGCCCGGGTCGGGTGCTGCCTGCTGGCCGGCAGAAGTGGTGGATTCCTGTTTCCGGCAGGCATTTACGGCCAGCAAAAGCGCTGCAAAGAGGAGTAGTGTTGATTTTTTCATGCGAAGGCTGATTTTATTTTGAAATATGATTGGGCGAAAATATTGTTTTGGGGAATATTATTTATTTTTAGTTATTGGTTATCTGTTATTAGTTATTAGTGTGCTTCGCGCCTGGCCACACAAAAGACAGGCGTTATTTGGGTGACCAGGCGCGAAGCACACTAATAACTAATAACGGATAACCAATAACCAATAACCAATAACCAAATAACGTTCTTTACCCTATTCCTTCCACGATCAGAAAAATACTTCAATGCATTTCCCGATACGTATTCTTTGTTTTTCATTCCTGTTTTTTTCCTTTCACGCTGTAGCCCAGCAATCCGGCTGGGACCTGGTAGAAGCCAGTGATTTTGTGGCCGCGAGAGCGGCATTTACGGAAGAACTGAATAAAAATCCTCAAGACGAGGCTGCACTGGCCGGTATGTTGTTTTGTGCCGAAACGGTACACCAGGAAGAACCCTATGAACGCTATGCGAATACATTGATCCGGGCAGGATGGCAACCCCAGTATGTCTGGTTATTCAGTCATTTGCTGCAAAGCAGTTCCGAAGAGTTGCTGCACGCACCCCTGCCTGTTCCCTTGCGTATTCCCGCCATCCGCGCGTCGGCCGATTCCCTGATGGCTGTTTACCAAAGCCGGCAAGGCAGGGATTTGCTGGGCAGCGTACTTCCCGACTGGAACTGGTCGATCATTGGTCCGTTCGACAATATGCAGGGGAGCGGATTCATGGAGCCTACTCCGGTAGAAACGGATGCATTTGATACCGAACGCGTTTTTAAAAATGATGCCGGCAGCGAATTCAAATGGCTGCAACGCCGCTTGCGGCAGCCGGGCAGTTCGGTCACATTCGATTTGCTGCCCCACCACAACGGCTTGGCCACTTTTTATGCAAGTACTTTCCTGACGGTTCCCGCTGCACGACGCGTCCAATTGGGTATCCGGCGCAACACTCCGATGAAAATCTGGCTGGATGACCAACTGCTTTCACAACCGGATCAGGCATTTACACCGGATGAATGGGATGGTGAAACGCTCGTTTTCGATCTGCCTGCCGGTACGCACAGACTGCTGGTAAAGCTGTCGGAGTTTCCGGAAGAGGAGGCAGACACGCCGATTGAACTTGAATTTGCTGAAAAATGGAGCCCGGAAACGGAAGAAATTTACAGGGACCTGGCTGAAATGGGCACGTTAAATTACCCGGGTAAACGCAAACCTGCTTTCCAGTTGCGTCTGGCTGATCCTGTCACAGGGTTGCTGTTTACGGATATCACATCGGATTATACGGGGCGCTACACGCCGGCGCAAGCGACGCCGGTAGTGGACTACCAAAACCGGCCCTATTTGCAGTATTATATTAAACAGGCTGCGGATGGCGCGCCCTGGCACATTTACCTGTTGTCGAAAGCATTCCTGAAATCGGAGGCCCGGGAGGAAGCGGAAGCGTTTTTTGCGACTTACCGGGAAGCGCATCCCGAATCCGCTTTTGCCCGTTACCTGCTGGCCAAATGTTTCGACGCGAACGGAAAAGGGGAACGTGCCGAAGCACTGCTCAGTGAAATGGATACGGTTACCACTCCTACTTTTGCCGAATATTACAACCGTTTTCAAAAAATAAACAAGGATCAGGAAGAGGTCAAATTCGTAAGCGCTCTGGAAAAATTGCTCGGTATTTCTCCTTCCAACTGGGAAATCATGAACACTTACCTGGATTTTCTGAAGGAAAAGGGCAGGAAAGAGCAGGTGAAAAACTGGGTGAATGATTTTTTGAAATATAATAATACGGAAAAGTGGAAAAAAAGATTAGAAATATACCTTAAGGAAGAAAGTTATCGCCCGGAATCGTTTAAGCCAATGTCGGATAAACAACGGGAAAAAAGGTTTAAAACGGCCAAAAAAGCCTTGAAAAAACAGTTTTCTGTAGAGAATTACAGCCAGGTGATTGATTATTATAAATACCGGGAGCAGGAAAAGGACGTGCTGACCACTTACGACGAAATGATTGCCGTCATGCCCTGGAGTACCTTCTTCGGACTGGCCAAAGCCCGCTATCTTTTTGAAAAAGAACACCCGGCGGAAGCGCTTGTGGTGCTCACGGCGCTGCTACAGGAACAACCGTACGCTCCTGCCATTTATGAATTAATGGGCGATATCGCGATCGAACAAAAAAACGAGCCGGAAGCCCTGCTGCGCTACCGGCAGGCTGAAAAAGTGAGCGGCGAAAGCGCCCGCTACTCCGGCCTGCGCGACAAGGTTGAAAAACTCGATAACAGCAAAAAATACTCCGGGTTTTTCCGGCACTGCGTATTGTCAGAAGAGGCCAAAAATAAAAACGGACTGACGAATTATGCCGACGAGGATGCTGTCGTGCAGTTTTACTCCGTGCAGAACACCTACCTGAAAGAAGAAAACAAAATCGAATCCGTTCGCAAAGCCGTGATCCGTATCCTCAGCGACGCGGGCGCCAAAAACTGGACGGAAGCCGACCTGCGCCAGATCGGCCAGATCACCTCCGCCAAGGTGCTGAAAAACGACGGAAGTATCACTTCTCCCGAACTCGGATACGGTATGGCCGTTTTTAAAAACCTGCAGGCCGGCGACGTGATCCTGGTAGAAGGCACTGGCGATATGGGGGTTTCGGAAGAAATTTCAGGCGATTTTTGGGATTTGCAGATACCCACCTGGCAGGCGCCGGTGTTGTCTGCTACCGTAGAATTGCTGGCGCCTGCCGACCTGAAACTCCAGTTTGCTGCCAACCGCGTATCGGCCACCCCGTTTGCCGTAAAAGATACCGGCGATTTCAAACTCTATTCCTGGAACTGGCAGCATATTCCCAAAATGGAAGCCGAGGAAGCTGCGCCCGAAACATACGACAACTATGCCTGGCTGATGATGGGCAACATGGAGGACTGGAGCCCCATCGTGCGCTGGTACGAACGCCAGACATACCGCCGCACCGAACCCAATTACGAAGTGCTGGAAAAAGCCCGGCAAATCATAACACCCGGCATGACGGAGGAAGAAATGGTGGAAGCCCTGCACACTTTTGTGGTCCGCGAGATCAGTTATTCCTACGTGCCTTTTCTGAACAATAATTACGTGCCCAAAAGGCCCGGAGAAACCATTTCCGGCAAGGTCGGCGACTGTAAAGACGTGGCTACCCTGATGATTTCGCTGCTTCGCTCCTACGGTATTCCGGCCTGGTATACGCTCGTCAGCACCCATTCTTTCAGCAACCGGGACATGCGGCCGGTGCTGTATGCATTCAACCACGCCATCGTTGCATATGAATTGAAAGACAAGCAGATACGTTTTGCCGACCTCACAACCGACTATTTCCCAACCGGTATTTTGCCGGCCGACGATTCGTATGCCTGGGCGCTTATCATCCGCCCGGGTGAAAAAAACCTGCGCCGCCTTCCCAACCATGCCCTCGACCCGGTGGTTTCCCGGATTGAAATGAATGCCACGGCGACGATCGATGCCGAGGGAAATTTACAAATCGATATTCATACCGTACAGCGGGGTACTTCGGCTGGCCACTGGCGGGAAATGTTGAAAAGGGCCAATGCTGCCGACCGCCGGAAATTGCTGTCAGATTACTTCAGCGGCGGGGTGCTGAACTACCTGGACCTGAACGAATTCGAATTTGAAAACCTCGACAGCATCAATGCGCCGCTGAAAAGCCATTTGCAAATGACGGCTTACAACCCGCTGGATCGTGTACACGGCTTGTTTATCATGCCGATGCCGCTTCCCTTGAGTACGCCGACGCAAAAGGTGCTGTTCAGCGACAAACGCTACAATGACATCGATCTGGATGCGCTGTTCGAACTGACGCCCGTAGAAGAAACGATCGATCTGGTCATACCCGATACCTACCGGCTTGTGGATATTCCTTCGGACAAGGCGTTCAACACGCCGTTCGGAACGTATTTGCTGCGGGTGGAAAAAACGGCTGCCGGCCTGCGCATCCGCAGAGCAATTACCTTTACCAACCGGTTCGTCGAATACCGCGATTTTCAGGAACTGAAAAACTTCTATCTGCGCATGCTGGAAGCGGACGACAGCCTTCTGGCTCTGGAAAAAAAAGACGCTGCCTGGCAAAACAAAAGATAAAGAATCCGTTTTTTGCCTTCTCTTCCGGAATGTATGTATTTTTCATTTGGAATCAAATTTTATTTCTTCTTTTGCAAAGCAAACAAGGTTTTTCTTAAAACCTGTTTTGAGAATTATTTTCTGAAAAATAAGACCTAACCCGCATGGAAAAAATGTACAAATTTTTGAAGTTCAATCTCTTGTGTATGCTTTGTCTGGGCTTCACCACCCTCAGCGCCCAGGCAACACTTCGCGGTAAGGTTGTAGATGCCGAAAGTGGTGAAGAGCTCATCGGCGCAGCCGTCGTAGTCTCAAGCGGCGGCACGGGCGGCTCCGTTACCAACTATGAAGGAGAATTCGTATTAAAGGTGGAATCCCTGCCTGCCGTGCTTAAAATCTCCTACACCGGATACTCCGCGCAGGAAATAACGGTGGAAAATGCGACACAAAAACTCGATGTCCGTCTCAGCACCAACGCCATTATTATCGCTGAAGCGGTGGTGCGCGGGCAGCGTATCGACGACAAACAAAAAGCCGCGCCGCTCACAGTCGAAAACCTCGATGCCATCGCCATTAAGGAAACGGCAGCGGTGAGTTTTTACAACGGCCTCGGCAACCTGAAAGGCGTCGACCTGACAACCGCCAGCCTCGGTTTTACGGTTATTAATATGCGCGGCTTCAACTCCACCAGCCCGGTCCGCTCGCTTCAGATCATCGACGGCGTGGACAACCAGGCGCCGGGACTCAACTTTTCGCTGGGTAACTTTCTCGGATGCAGCGAACTGGACGTGAACAAGGTAGACCTCGTGGTGGGCGCCAGTTCGGCATTTTACGGCCCCAACGCTTTCAATGGCGTTATTTCCATGGAGTCGAAAAACCCGTTCATCAACCGCGGGCTGGCCGTGTCGCTCAAAACCGGTGAACGCGACCTGCTGGAAGGCGCTTTCCGCTATGCCGATGCGATCAAAAACAAGGCAGGGCAGCCCTTTTTTGCGTATAAACTCAACTTTTTTGGTCTGAAAGCCAACGACTGGGTTGCCGATAATTACGACCCGATCACGGAAGCGGAAGGCAATTCGATCTTTACTGCCGGTGAAAACCCCGGCGGCTGGAACGCGGTAAATATTTACGGTGACGAGTACTCCGGCCGTTTTGTTTCCACCTACGATGCACGCACCGGGCTCAATAGTTTCCATCGCCAGGGATATAAAGAAATTGACATTGTCGATTACAATACAAAAAATGCGAAAGCTGGAGTAGCGCTGCATTTCCGCCTGAACCCTGCCAAAGAATTTGAGTCGCCGGAACTGATCCTGGCCTCTAACTATGGTACAGGCACTACTGTTTACCAGGGCGACAACCGTTTCAGTCTGCGCGGCATTCAGTTCTACCAGAACCGGATTGAACTGCGCCAGAAAGACAAGTTCTTCCTGCGCCTGTACTCCACTAATGAAGATGCAGGCCGTTCATACGACCCGTATTTCACTGCACTGAAATTGCAGGAGGCCTCCAAAACCAACGACAGATGGCAGCAGGCTTACGAATTCTGGTGGGTGCGCAATGACCTTGGCGCCGTTTTCAAAAAAATGAAAGACGCCGGCTACGGTCCGCCCGACGACTACAACGCCCTGCTGCAATGGCAACGTGACCACCGCGAAGAACTGGCCGGCTACCACGCACAGGCGCAGGCTTATGCCAACCAGGAGGGTAATCCCTCCAATTCGCTGGCCTTCTTCGAACCCGGTACGGCGCGTTTCGATTCGCTGTTCAATGCGATTGTCAGCCGGAAAAACAACAGCCGCGAAAACGGCACCCTGTTCTACGACAAATCGGCCCTGTACCATGCACATGGCGAATACCGGTTTAAACCCAAATTCCTGAACGAGTGGGTGGTCGGCGCCAATGCACGCCTGTACCGGCCGAATTCCGACGGTACAATTTTCAACGATTCACTCGGCACACGCATCACCAATTCCGAATGGGGCGCTTACACGGGCGCCGACAAACAGGTGGGCAATTTTAAATTCTCGGCCACGGTCCGCGTCGATAAAAACCAGAATTTCGACTATCTCGCCACACCCGCAGCCTCCATCGTCTGGACGCCGAAAGAGAACAACTACCTGCGTGTTTCCTTCTCTTCCGCCATCCGCAACCCGACACTCACCGACCAGTACCTCAACCTGAAAGTGGGACCGGCTACCCTCATCGGCAACCTCAACGGTTTCGACAGCCTGATCACACTGGAGTCGTTCCGTGCCTACCGCGATGATAACTCGCAGCCGCTGGTGTACCAGAATATCGCTCCGATCCGGCCGGAAAAAGTGAAAACCTTCGAACTCGGATACCGCACGACGTTGTTCAACCGCATTTATGTGGACGCCGGTTATTACTACAATATTTACAACGATTTCATCGGCTACAACATCGGACTTACGCTTCCGTTCGAACGCGTTTTGGTTTTCCCGCCCGACATATACACGTATTTCCCTAATTTCGACAAACTGGAAGTCTACCGCGTAGCGTCCAATGCCTCGCAAAAGGTTACATCCCAGGGTATCGCGATCGGCTTGAACTACTACTTCCTCGATTACTTCATGGTGCAGGGCAACTATAGCTGGAACAAACTGAATACAGCCGACACCGACCCGATCGTACCTGCTTTCAATACGCCGGAACACAAGTTTAACCTTGGGTTTTCCGGTCGCGAAATAAAAACCTGGGGCAAGAATACCCTCGGATTCATGATCAATTACAAATGGATCGACGAATTCACTTTCGAGGGTTCGCCGCAGTTCACCGGCCTGATTCCTTCCTACGAACTGCTTGACGCACAGGTGAATATGAACTTCCCGCGTATCAACAGTACGATCAAACTGGGAGCCTCTAATTTGCTCAACAACAAACAATTTCAAACCTACGGGGGACCTCGTATCGGTCGAATGGCTTACCTTTCGCTCGTATATGATTTCCGCAAAAAATAGACGTTTCCTTCTTTAACGGCTGCGGAGATGATGTAATGTTGTGTATATTCCACTCCCGTTCTATTTCATTCATTTAACCTGCTAAACTTTTTAACCATGCAATTAGCAAAATTACCCATCCTTATCCTCCTGATGTTAGCCTTTGGAGTACGGGTATCGGCACAAGACCGTTACCTGGACCAGGTGTTCACACAGGCCAGCAAAACGACAGCTCTTTACGGCGCCAACTGGACCGTGTTGCCACTCGCGGTGCCGGGCGCACATACAGTGAAACAACCTTTGCAAATGCAGGTGTACACCCCTGTAGGCGATACGGAAACGGAACGCCCGCTGGTCATTTACCTGCACACCGGTAACTTCTTCCCTTATCCGCAAAACGGTTCCTGCGGCGGTCTGCTGACCGACTCCGCTGCCGTCACCACGGCTAACCGACTGGCTAAAATGGGTTACGTAGTGGCTGTGGCCGACTACCGCCTGGGCTGGAATCCGTTCTCCGCACAGGAATTGGTGCGTCGTTTCACCCTGATCAACGCCGCTTACCGCGGTGTTCAGGACGTACGCTCCTGCATCCGCTATTTCCGCAAAACCGTTGCGGAAGGCGGCAACCCATGGGGTATCGACCCGAATAAAATCGTGGTCTGGGGTCAGGGCACCGGCGGCTACCTGTCGCTGGCAACTGCCTACCTCGACACGTTCGGCGAAATTTACACCACTGAAGACCCGAATAAATTCAAACTCGAAGTAGCGCCGGGCGTTTTCATTCCGATGGTACAGCAAGCTTATAATGGCGACCCTGAAGGCATTCAGTCTACTCCTGGCGTCGTGGATGCTACCTACAATGCTATCACCGGCATTCCGCTCGGCGACACGCTGTACACGCAAAACACACCGGGCTACAGTTCCGATTTCAATCTGGCTGTCAACCTCGGCGGCGCTTTGGGCGATAGTTCCTGGATGGATGCAGGCGACGTGCCGCTGATTTCTTTCCACGTGCCTTCCGACTTCTTCGCGCCTTGCACAACAGACATTCTGAATGTTCCTACGATCAACGGCCCTCAGCCTGTTGTGGAAGTTTCCGGTTCCTGCACCATGCAGGAAATCGCTGACGACCTGGGTCTGAACGATATCTTCAGCACCATCCCGACAGGATTCGACCCGTACGGCGAGCAGTCTGCCAGTTCGCACAACGGATTTTTCCCATTCTACGGTACGCCGAACAATACTTCGGCTCCATGGGAATGGACACCGGATGACTTCGTACCTGCACCGGCCGCTACGGCTGATTGCAATACCGATGCTGCCGTTGCACATGCGTACCTTGACACGATTATCGGTTTCTTCGCTCCACGTGCCTGCGTTGTGCTCGGACTGGGTTGCAACTTCGTTGCAACACATGAACTGAACGAACAGGACCTTGGCCTGCAAGTATCGCCGGTACCTGCTACGGATGCCGTAACTTTCCAAACGAAAGACGCTCCAATCCGCAATATCTACGTGTACGACCTGAGCGGCCGTCTGGTAAAAGCGCACACCAGCGTTAACAGCAACGTATTCCAGATGCAGCGCAACAGCCTGTCGAACGGTATGTACATTGCTGAACTGCGTTTCGACGGCGGTTTTGTAAAACGGAAAATCGTGTTCGGTAACTAATTGGTGGTTATCAGTTGTTAGTTATCAGTTATTAGTTATCTGTTATCAGGCGGCATTGGTTTGGCGTTTTCGTTGAATTGGCCGAAAGGATTCCTGATAGATAGCGATGACCGAATACTTTTGAGCAATAAATCGGGTTCCGGGTTTTTCTCTGGCAGAAAAATCCGGAACCTTTTTTTGTGCAGTACCACCACTAAGAAATTGCGACTTTTGACCGACATGAACAACAGGTTGCTAATCGGATTCGGCATTTTCATTTTTACCCTGGCCGCCTGCCGGCCATCCGGGCAACAACGTTCCGTTACACCCGCCTTTTACCATTGGCAAACCGAATTTGAAATTACACCGGAAGAAAACGCCTATCTGGATACTACAGGTTGTAAAAAACTGTACGTCAAGATTTTAGACATTGGCGTGAACGCAATTTCCGGCGAAATAGAACCTTATTCCCGACTGACATTGAAAGCCACGACCGGTATTTTAAAATGGCAGATCGTTCCCACGATTTTTATCACCAATGCCGTTTTTAAAAATATCACGCCGGAAAAAACGGACTGGCTGGTGAAGAAAATCGCCGTTGTGCTGGCGGCGTATTCGTTTGAAAAAAACGTACGGGAAATACAGTTCGACTGCGACTGGACCGCTTCCACGCGGGCTGCTTTTTTCCTGTTTTTAAAAAAAATGAAACAGGCGCTGCCGGAAAAAAACCTGAGCGCTACCATTCGCCTGCACCAGTACAAATTTCCGGAACAGACCGGTGTGCCGCCCGTTTCCCGCGGCATGCTGATGTTTTACAATACCGGCGATATTGGTTCGGAAGCGACTAAAAACTCCATTTTTGACCCGAAAGATGCCCTGAAATACATAGAAGGCGCACCGAAGCACTATCCGCTTCCACTCGACCTGGCGCTGCCGCTGTTTTCCTGGACGCTGATTTACCGGGAAGGCGAATTCTGGAAGATCGTGAACGGTATTCCGCCCGATCTGCGCGATACGACGCGTTTTGAAGCAGACCATCAGGATGATTCCAGGCTGCAAGTCAGAAAAGGTACTTTCCTCTCCGGCCATTATCTTCGCCCCGGCGACCGGCTGCGCACGGAAAAAATCCCGGCCGGATCGCTGCTGGAAGCGGCACAACTGGCTTCCCGGATGGATTTAGCGCAAGACATGACGCTGGCTTATTTTTACCTCGATTCGACCATTATCCGCCAATATCCTCCAAAACTGATACATTCGGTATGTCAAAAAACAGGTTTTACAGGCAACAATTGACTTTTCGCCGGGGCACGCCGATGCATGCCGTGTTGCTTTGCCTGCTCGCATTGCTGGCTTCCGCTTTCGACCCTTCGATGCCGGATGAGGCGCCTCCCGGAAACTGTGCTCCCGACGGTAGTTCGTTCCGCGGATACACCTTTCTGAACCCGGATATTCTGAGCAAGAATGAAGTTTTTGCCCCTTATTTTCTGAAATGGGAGGATTATTACGACAAGTATTATTTTAACCTGGACCTGCAAAAAGAGGAAAACGTGAAGGAGTGGCAGGAGCGTTTTTGCAGCAAGGCCGACGCGGCCGACATTGAGTTTCTGGTATATCAGTCCGACATCAACGACCTGGCAGGCTTGTACACCGCAACGGCCGATCTGAAAAAAAGAACCCCGCTGCCATATTCGCTGGCCAACAATTCCTTCGCCGAGGTGATCGCGTACAACAGTTGTACGGAAGCCGTATCGTACCTGATGTTTGCCAAAAAATGCGAACCCTATGTGGTAGCGCAGGGCGACGGCTGGACCCAGGCTTACCGCGATACCAGTTCGATGTACATGCTGATCCGCGAAGGAATCGGGCGCTTCCGCGATACGGAATCGCATTTTATCAAGATGCGATATGCTTACCAGATCGTACGGCTGGCGCATTATGCGCAGGACTGGAATTATACGGTAGAATTGTATAACTACCTGATGCCCAAGGTAGACCGCAAACGATACAGCATTGTTTTTTACTGGACCCTGGGGCACCTCGCAGGCGCTTTGCAGAAATTGGGAAGATATCCGGAAGCCGCCTACCGGTACTCGCTGATTTTCCGCAACTGCCTGTCCAAACGCACCCAGGCCTACCGGAGTTTTGTGATCCGCAATGACAAGGACTGGGAGGCCACGCTCAAACTTTGCACCTCTGATTCCGAAAAAAGTACGCTTTTCCTGATGCGGGCCGGGGGCAGCCACACCTTCGCCGTGGAGGACATGCAGATCATTCAGCAACTGGACGAAGGCAATACGCAACTCGACCTCCTGCTGATCAGCGACGTGCAGGAACTGGAAAAAATATACCTGCGCACCTGGGTAACCGACCGCAGGCAGGGCACGGCGCTGGGTTCCATCAAACGCGAGGTCGCGGCCAAACACCTGCTCGAATTACAGAAATTCGTACGCACGTCCATCCGCGAAAAAAAAGCCGCCAATCTTCACCTCTGGCGCGCCATGGAAGGTTACCTGGAACTGCTGGCGGGCGATCGCTATGCGGCCAGAACCACCTGGGACCGGCTTGGCCACGATCTGGATGACAACGAATACGACCAAAAAATCAGGGACCAACTGGAAATCTGGTATGTGCTGCTCGAAATTCTCAACCTCGACCCCAACGAAAATAACACGGACAACCTGGCATTTCGTATCCGCAGTTACGCAGCCTTTAAAAAGAATCCGTATTTCGAACCCTTGCTACAGGATTGGTTGTCAGCAGGTTATGCAGCCGGAAATCGCCCCGGCAAAGCCATTCTGGCAGCATATCCGCCCTCTGCTTTAGGCTACAATCCCAATCTCGCCATTCTGGACGACCTGCTGAAACTCGCAGACGAAGACGACCCGATCCTGCTCGAACGCTCCATGCAAATGGATACCAATCCGGAGTATTTGCGCGCACAATTGCTGGAACGGAAAGGCGCCTATCTGCTCAGCATCGGGCAGCCCGAAGCCGCGCTGGCCGTCATGCAAAAGATGCTCCCCTCGGAGGCGGCCAAACAGACGCGGTTCAGTCCTTTCCGCGAAAAATTCGGTGAAAAAATACACCGCGAGGTGCCCGATTCTATCCAACTCACACGTATGGGTATCGCGCAGCGCATCATCAACCTCGAATTTCAGGCAAAAGCGGCCATGGGGACGAATAATCCGAATGCAGCCAGGTATTGGTACCAGATCGGGATCGCCTACTACAATATGTCGTATTTCGGCTACGAATGGGAGGCAACCGATTATTACAGAAGCGGTTATAACCAGATGCGCCTGGCGCAGGGGCCCGTGTTTACCATGCGCGGCACACCCGACGGCAACCGGGAAAATACGGATCTTAGCCTGGCGCTGAATTACTTTGAAAAAGCCCTGTTCGCTGCGCCCGACGACGAGTTCGCTGCCCGCGCCGCTTTCATGGCCGCCCGCTGCCAGCAAAAACAATACTTCTGCGACAAGGACACGCCGTACCGGCCGGGCAGTAAACTCATTCCCACCTTGCCGGCCCAGTATTTCGAGTATTACAACCTGCTGATGGACAAATATTCCAACACGGTGTTCTACAACAACATCATCAAGGAATGTCAGTGGCTGAATGCGTATGCGCGCCATTGAATTGCGCAGGGTTTTTTCGTTTTTTTCACACCTTTTCCGCACCTTTGCGGCTTTTAGAAAGTGAGCGTGTGAGAGCGGTGAGAGGGTGAGCCAGTGCTGCCCTACGCTACTCTCACACGCTCACGCTCTCACATCTCTCACTCTCTGGAAATGTCTGAAGATTTATTTAAACGGCTTGTCTCGCATTGTAAAGAATACGGTTTTATATACCCTTCTTCGGAAGTGTATGAAGGTTTGAACGGCGTGTACGACTACGGTCCGATGGGCGTGGAACTGAAGAATAACATCAAGCAATACTGGTGGAAAGCCATGGTGCAAATGCACGACAACATCGTCGGGCTGGATTCCGCTATTTTTATGCACCCCAAAATCTGGAAAGCCTCGGGCCACGTCGACGCGTTCAACGACCCGCTCGTGGACAATAAAGATTCGAAAAAACGTTTCCGTGCCGACGTTCTGATCGAAACGGAAATTGATAAACTGATCGCGAAAGCCGATAAGGAAGTAGACAAAGCGGCCAAACGCTTCGGCGATTCTTTCGACGAAAAAATGTACCGGGAAACCAATCCCCGGGTCATGGAATACCTGCAAAAAGCGGAAACCATCGAAAAACGCCTGGCAGCCGCCCTCAAGGTGGGCGATATGGCCGACCTGAAAGCGCTGATCGAGGAACTGGAAATCACGGAACCCGACACAGGCTCGCGCAACTGGACGGAAGTGCGGCAGTTCAACCTCATGTTCTCCACCCAGATGTCGAACACCGGCGACGACGGCAAACTGTACCTGCGCCCGGAAACGGCTCAGGGTATTTTTGTCAACTTCCTGAACGTTCAGAAAACGACGCGCCAGAAAATTCCGTTCGGGATCGCCCAGATCGGCAAAGCCTTCCGCAACGAGATCGTGGCACGCCAGTTCATTTTCCGCATGCGCGAATTCGAACAGATGGAAATGCAATATTTCGTGCGCCCCGGCACCGAGATGGAGTGGTACGCCTACTGGAAAGAAAAACGCATGGCCTGGCACCGCGCCGTAACGCCGGCTGAAAAACTGCGCTTCAAGGACCACGACAACCTGGCCCACTATGCCAACGCCGCCGTCGACGTGCAGTTCGAATTTCCCTTCGGTTTCAAAGAACTGGAAGGCATTCACTCGCGTACCGACTTCGACCTGAGCAGTCACTCCGAACTCTCCGGCAAAAAAATGCAGTACTTCGATCCGGAACTCAACGAGCACTACACGCCGTACGTGGTGGAAACCTCCGTCGGTTGCGACCGGATGTTCCTCACGGTGTTGAGCAATGCGCTGATCGACGAAACCGTGCCCGACGCCAAAGGCGAAGACAGCACGCGTACCGTCCTGCGCCTCGCCCCGGCCCTTGCGCCCGTGAAATGCGCCGTACTGCCGCTGCTCCGCAACAACGAAGAACTCGTCGGAAAAGCCCGCGAGATCTACGATAGCCTGAAACACTACTTCCAGTGCCAGTACGATGAAAAAGACGCTGTAGGTCGCCGCTATCGCCGCCAGGACGCTATCGGTACGCCGTACTGCGTCACCATTGACCACGAAACGCTCGAAAACGGAACGGTAACGATCCGTGAGCGGGATTCGATGCAGCAGGAGCGTGTGGAGATTGGCGAGGTGGCTCGTATTGTGGGCGAACGGGTGGATATGCGGAAAATCCTGTAACACCGAACCCCCGTTCGGTGCCGTCACGCGCGGAACGCGCCCTCGCGTCAATGGCCACGCGGACGACACGGAATATGCGGAATAACGCGGATTTTTATCCAAAAAATGCCCGGCTCGCTTCAATGTGAGCCGGGCACTTGAGTTTCCCCTCTGTCTCCCGACCTGCTGCTAAAACGTTTAGGTCCTTTTGACATCCATTTAGGTCGCATCGACATCCATTTAGGTGCTTTGCTTAAACGTTTGGCTCCTGTCGAGATCCGTTTCGGTTCATCACAGATGTCATCCGCTTCTGTAAGGATCCACTTCTATCCATCAGAGATGCGTTTAGGTCTTTTTGAGAAGTGTTTCGGTTCGGGACCTAAAAATTTGGGTCTTCCAAGAGAAACGTTTAGGTCTCGGACCTAAAACTTTCTCTCGCGAACCTATTCGTTTAGGTTGGAGAACCTAAACGCTTCTCAAAAAGACCTAAACGCATCTCAAAACAACCTAAACGCTTCTCAAAACAACCTAAACGGCGGGTCAGGGAGGGCCTATTCCTGCTTAACCGGAGGTGTCACCTGCTCGTACCTCGCAGATGACACCTCGGCCGGGGTGGACTTTGCCAAAATAGTTAGTCGGGTTGCTTGTGCGCTTTTGCCCAAAACAAAAAGCGCCTGCCGGATCATCTCCAGCAGGCGCTTCCCTTATCTCTAATACAACAATCCGCGTAAATCCGCATAATCCGCGTCGTCCGCGTAGCCATTATTCCTACGGGCGCGTACACCGCGATGCCGCAACCGAACCGGGGTTCGGTGTTACATCGTACTCGCCGACTTGAAAATCCGGTTCCAGCGAATCCCTTCCCGGAAATTTCCGTTTTTCGTCGAGAACCAGATAAACAGCGGTTTGCCCACGATATGATCTTCGGGCACGAAACCCCAGATGCGCGAGTCTTCCGAGTTGTGGCGGTTATCGCCCATCATCCAGTAATAGTTCTGTTTGAAGGTATAGGATGTGGCTTCCTGGCCATTGATGAAAATCTTGCCGTCGCGGGCTTCGAAGTCGTTGTGTTCGTACACCTTGATAATGCGCCAGTAGAACGGGATACTTTTCTGGTCGAGTTGTACCGTCGCACCTTTTTTCGGGATGTAGATCGGGCCGTAGTTGTCCACCGTCCAGGTGCCGTATTGTTTGGCATCGTTGGGGTACACGTAGCCGGGTTGCGCGCGGTCCTGCGGAACGCGTTCCACCTGCACATTGGGCGCCAGACTTTTAACTTTGGCCACTTGGTCGTCGTCGAGCATAAAATAGCCCTGAGAAGCGGCGTTCGGGCCGGCGTCTTTCAGGCTCACGCCCCATTCGTCGAGTTTTTTCAGGTTGACGGCCGGCGTAACGTGGTACAGGAACTGCCGGTGCTGCGGGTTCTGTGCAGCGGCGCCGTTGACGTACAATTGTCCGTCGCGGATCTGGATACTGTCGCCGGAAATCGCCACACAGCGTTTGATGTAGTGGTCTTTTTTGTCGACGGGGCGGGTAATAACGTCCGCGCCGGGCGGAATCACGCCGCCGGTCTGGCGTTTGAGTTGGCCCACGTCGAAACTGCGTTCCGGCAACAGCACGATACTGTCGCCCACAGGCCAGTTGAACACCACAGGCTCGTTGCGATCCACCGTTTCGAGGCCGGGCAGGCGGTAGTAGGGGAGTGAAGGCTCTTCCAGGTACGATTCGTGGTTCAGGAGCGACAGCAGGCCGCTGTTGCTTTGCGAAAAGCGGTTGTGGATCAGCGGAAACTGCACCACCGTCATAGGCGTGCGGATGCCGTAATGCGCTTTACTGACGAACAGGAAGTCGCCCACTTTAAGTGTACCTTCCATGGAAGACGTCGGGATCACATAGGCTTCCACCAGGAACATACGGATAAAAGCGGCGGCAAAAACCGCGAAAACGATCGCCTCCGTCCATTCGCGCGTTTGCGATTTGCGCATGAACGTGTATTCCGTTTCCAGTTTTTTCAGTGCCAGTTTATCTTTTTTCTCGATCGCTTCGTGGTGCAGTCGGTGGTAGAGGCGTTCCTTTTCAAGAATCGGGCCCTGGTACACATCGTCCTTATTGGCGCCGATCATGAAAAACGGGACAGGTGCATAAACGACTGCCATCACTGCCTGCCAGAAACTGTGTTTGCCGAACGAGCGCACCATATCGATGACCATACCGGCATAGATGAAAAAGTTGACCACGGGAAACAGGAGCCACAGAGCGTACTGCGGTTTGCGGCCGATCATTTTGCACCATTCGACGGCCGCCACGCCGGGCACCAGGGCTTTCCAACCCGGAATACCCGCTTTTTCAAACAATTTCATCATGCTCACGCCGAGCAGAATGTACAGGACTACAAGAAATATCAGAACCGACATGAGTTCGAGATTGAGAAATGAATACTTTTAAAACAGGGCAAAAGTATTGTACCGGAAAATGTGAATACCTACTCTTCGACCATCGCTGTGAAAAGGCCGAACAACGTTGCTTCGGCGTCGTTTTACGCTTCGGTCGCTTTGCGGCGTTTGCGGCGCGTTTTGAATAATTCCACCACTTCCTTGTCTTTCATAAAGCCCATATCTACGAACTGCGTGGAAACGAAACGTTTCACGTCCTGGTAGTCTTTGGCGCGTTTGTCGATGAATTTTTTCAGCAGTTTGTTGACATACACCATCGACATGCGTTCGATGGACTGGTTAAACTGTTGATTACCAAAGATTTTCATATATACGTTGAAAATCTTGGTCAGTTCGAAATAGTCACCGTATTCCTTCTCGGTCAAGCCTTCCATGAGGCGCGCGAAGTAGCGCAGAATGAGCAGGCGCAGGCACTCGGTTTCTACGGAAAGGCCTTCATGTGAATTGTAGAATTCCTGTACTGCTTCGATCGCGTCGGGGTGAACGTAGCCCAGGTTGTGCACCTTGTCGGCAATGCGGTAGTAGTCCGAAATTTTATCCTTGTAGTTTTTGTCGATCGAAGCGATCATGCGCTCGTCGTTTTCGAGGCTGATACCGGGCAATTCGTACAGACCGATCAGAAAACGCATGTAGCGCAGGTCGAATTCCGGGAAAGACCGGCGTTCGCGCTCAAAGTGGGTAGCGAAAGCCAGGCGTTCGGCCGGGTCCAGTTCCACGAAATTGCCGCACATCGTGAGCATTTCCAGGTATTCCTCCGTGCCGAAAAAATCCTTGTTGTTCAGGAAGTCCTGAATTTGCGACTTGAGGCTGGCGTTGTCGCCACCCGCCTGAAAACGTTTGAGCAGGAACTGGCGCAGCGCCGAAAAGTTGGGTTTCATTTCTCCCAGCGACTTGGGAAAATCGGCCGAGTGGTATTGTTCGTTGCGGAACTGATTGGAATAACGGGTGTACAGTTCGGCGCGGTCTTTCAGGTCGCGGAACCGGTCGTGTTTTTGCTGCTGCAGGAAAAAGCGGATACGCTTGTTCTCTACCAGCGACATCAGGTTGGTGATCCAGATATCGCTGCTCAGGGCAAAACCTACCGAAATACTTTGTCCGATACGTTTTTTCAACTGGTCGAAGTGGGGGCTGCGACAGATGGCCAGCAAAATATCCTTAAAGTGGTCGTTTGGACGAACGTACCGGTATTGATCGCCGATCTCTCCGCGCAGCACCGAAAAGCCCAGTACCCTTGGCAGGTACAGTCCTTCGAATGGCGGTTCGAGCAGGTATTTTTCAAAAGTAACCAGTTGTAAAGGTGCTTCCGATGCGACCTGGTGGTGTAGTTCGGACAGTTGCGGTTCGAACTCCTGGCGCAATTCATTGTAAAATTCGTCCTCTTCTTCTTCGAGGTATTGAGCCAGGCTGGGCGACTCCTGGATGGATGCCGCGAGTTGGTTCAGGCGGTCGTAGTATTTTTCGTCTAAGGGCTGCATTCGGTTAAGATAAATCGATGAAGAAATGAAACAATATTTGTAAGATGTTGAAAATCAAAACATTGTATCGTTGCAATTTTCAAAATCAAAGCATTGGCAGACCATACCTGAAAAAAGACCTGGTAAAACCAACAAGGGCTTTACCAGGTCTTTGATATCAATCTGTGGCAAATGTAAAAACTTCGGTGGAAGTTTTGTCTTATGCTTCTTCTGTTTTTTCCGGCTCTGCGGCAGGCTCTTCGGAAACAGGAGCGCCTTCTTCGGCTACTACTTCCGGTTCCGGGGTTGCTTCAACTGCTTCAACTGCAGGTTCCGGAGTCGTTTCAACAACTGCTGCCGGAGTTTCTACTACGGTTTCTTCTACAGGAGCCGCTTCTTCTACTACTTCCTCTACAGGTGCTACTTCTTCTACTACTACCGGTTTGGCTTTCACTTTAGCGGTACCGTCAACAGCAGCAACGAATTTTTTCTTGGCATCCAGCGTCGCTTCGCGGCGTTTGGTGATGCCTGCTTCTTTGGCTTCGATCCATTTTGCCAGTTCTGCATCCGCCTGTTCGGGGGTCAGAGCACCTTTTTTCACACCGCGGTCCAGGTGTTTGCGCAGCATTACACCTTTAAAACGCAGGATAGCGCGAACGGTATCAGTTGGTTGCGCACCGTTTTTCAGCCATTCATAGGCACGGTCGCGGTTGAGTTCGATGGTTGCAGGAACAGTCAGGGGATTGTAGGTACCGATTTTTTCGATAAAACGGCCGTCACGTGGGGAGCGGGAATCGGCTACTACAATGTGGTAAAAAGGCGCTTTCGTACGGCCTTTGCGTTGCAAACGAAGTTTGACAGACATGGTTGGTATTGAAAATTTAAATGAGTAATACTCGCCCGGCTACCTATTTGAAATAGCACCGGGCTTTTCGAGGGCGCAAATGTACGCACGTACAACCCAAAAAACCAAACATGTTCCTGAAAATTCTAGGAAACACGCTCCTGTTGCCCTAATACTTCCCGCAACACCTGGATGTTGCGCAGGTTTTTGCCGTTATCAGCCAGGGCAAGCCAGCCCCCCGGTTTGCTTTCTGCAAAAACAGTCGTCTGCATACTGCCCTTTGACAAAAGTTGAATCGTTACAACTTCGTTCCAGGTTCGCCACTTGTTGTAAATCTCAAACCGAAGCAAACCGGAGTTTTCATCCTGCTGAACGACTTCCCACTGCCGGTTTGCCAGTCTGTTTTTGAGTGTTTCAAAAAGTGTGGAGGCGGATTGGGGGACTTGGGTTTCAAGCCTTTGCCGGACGCCGTAATCTGTGTCAGCCGATTTGGAGATTCTTCTTACCAACAATACGTGTATACCTACTACTATAAAGGTTGCAATTGCCGTCATCGCCAATCCTTGAACCAATATGTAACTGATGCTGGGCCATACGTGTCCGTTTATGTAGGTTGGGAAAAATATTCGCGTCAAGAGTCTTGGCAATACAAAAAGAACGAAGAGAAAGGAGAACACCTTCAAGGCAACACCGGATAGATTTTTCATAGGGGTTGGTTATTCAGTTTTTAGCGTGTGTGTATTGTTTATCTAAACAAATGTAAAACCTGCGACTCAATTGCGCAACCCTTGCTACATAATTTACAACACCACTTTGAATATCCGGCGCATTCGTAGCAACTGAATGGGCGGTCTGGATCATTTCTTTTTCAAATTGCCGGTAACACGGCATTTTCCCGGCAGGAAAGGAATCCATCGCTATGGGAGCAGTCGGATTGGCAGCAGCCAGGGGCGTTGACCGGCCGGCAAAAAGCAGGACAAGGACTACAAGCAACAGGGTTCGATAGCAGGCAGGCATTTCAACAGTACAGAAAGTTATCATAATAGAGGTGTTTGGATGAATTGATATTAGGAATGGTAGCGCCGCAATGCAGGGCATATTGGCGCTACCGGTCATCCTAAGACTGTTTATTGGCTAGCGGGGCCGTTAGTTACAGCATTCTACGTAACCGCTGGCACAGCAGCAACCGCTGAATGCAGTGTACAAATTGGAAACCGTATACGCATTACTGCGCCTGACTTCTTCTTTACACGGCCCTGAGAGCAAGGCAGAATCGCATTCCTTCAGTCCCATAATGAGATCGTATTGAGCAACTGCATATCCCTGGGCGAAACTGGTTGTACAGGGCGCTGCTGCGAAAAGAAGCGACTGGATGCTGATAAAGAGGTACAGCGTTGCGATGGAAATATATTTTTTCATGGGAGGTGTTAGTTTTTAGTTTTGGAAAGATAATCGTTGAGCACTTTTTCGGCTTCCGCTTCATTGACATGCACCAGTAATTCAGCCTGTTTTTTGCTGCTGAGTTGAGCGAAATCAGGAAAACGGCGTTCTACGACTTTATACTGTTCGGTGTACTGGCGTTCCAGTTTCAGGCTTTCAGTATAATTAGTGGCCGATGGCATTCCTGCCAGGCAGGTTTCCAGTTCGGCAATAGGAGCCTTAGAGCTGTTTAAATTGCAACTACGGAATTTTGCATGAATGTCATCCATTTCAGCAGGTGTAATGGAGGCGAGCAGGCGGGTTTGGCCATTAAGGAGGGTGCGAAGTTTGGCAACCTCCTGGTCGGCGTCCATGTTTTTCTGAAGCATGTTCAAATCAATAGACGCAGATTGATCCTGCTTGCACGCAACAAGCCCCAGGAAGATGAAAAGAGCTAAAAACAAAAGGTTTTTCATGATGTACGTATTTTAATGAATGATGAAAATTCAAAATACCAATAACAGTTTCGTTCAGGCGAATACAACCGGCAATAATGATTCAGGCCCGGCACGATAGATGTTTGTTCAGGTTTATAGTGCTTGTCGTTTGCCTTTATCCCTGCGGGTAGTTCTCGTCGAGGCAATTTTTGAAACTGATGTAGGCGGCAGCTGTTCCAACCAATCCAACGCCAATGGCTGCCCAGGGGCCGCCAGCGGCAGCAAGTGCAATTTCAGCACCCACAATGGCCAGATTGGTTATCAGTTGATCATAGCAGGGAGTACCCGTAGAACTGCCTCCATGACTTGCCAGTACATTTAAATCGATTTCAGACAGGTGCTTCGTCAAAATTTCCAACATGGTTTCTTTTGTCAAAGCCCCCGAATGGAGTGCGGCATTCACCGCACTGCCTTTCGCAAGTAATTTTCCTGAAAAATCCGAGAAGTTGATAAACCCCAGGGCGACCATCTTCGTCTGCACTTTGCTGCTCGAATAGTTGCCCGCCAGGATTTCATCGTACACGGCCTGATCTTTCACTACCGGAACAAGGTTGTTGAGTATCCACTGGGTGTAGTCGACCACCTGACCTTCCAGCCCGGACGAGCGCTCGCTGCTCAGGTTGGAAACCGGATTGGCGGGATAGCCTTCCGAAACCAGCAGGTCATTGTCTTTCCGGCAGGAACTGAAGAAAAACAATCCGGCCAATAACAGCAACTTGCCGTAACGGAGCATCGGAACGCGATGTGGAAATGATTTGCAATTTTTCATAATTTTGCAATAGTTTAAAGTGACCCTTACTCTGAGGCTGTAACCCGGCCATTTCAGGGTTTGAAACCGGGGGTTTTTGGGGTAAGGGAAACAAGGGGTAACAGTTGCCGCTGTTACCCTATTTTCTTTCGCAGGTATTGAAAAGGGCATAAAACCCCTGTTTGATGGCAGGCATCAGCCAACGATCAAAACAATACAATGTCTCCGCACCAAAAGTGCGCTCGGAAAAAATTCAGTATATAATAAAAAGATTAAAGCGTGCCGCACGTTCCTTTTGAAATGGATAGTGCTGTGTTTGGCAAGAATTCCGGATTAAAAAAGCCCGAACTTGTATTGTTTTCCTGTTCAAGCAATACACAAACGTAAATTTTTTTTCAAATGGATGCAAATTTTGACATAAAAAATTTCAAACAAATTGAAACAATACTATTGAATTTATATAATTCGTTGAAAAATAATTAATTATAGTAGGTGCCGACTGCCGTGTTTTAAAATATTTATCCCGATTGTTTTACTCAATAACCTGATTTTCTGATGATTCGTGTGTTTTTACTCCCGTTTTTTACCTGTATTTCCATGCTGCTGCAAGCGCAGTCGATTGCAGGAATTGTGAACCGATACGCTGCCGTTACGTCGATCGACACTTGCCTGGGAGCGCTGTCGGTGTCCGATACCAGCGGTTTCAAAAAAGGCGATGCCGTGCTGCTGATTCAGATGCAGGGCGCGTCCATATCAAGTGCCAATAACAGCAGTTACGGAAACATCCAGGCGCTGAATTCGGCCGGCCGCTACGAACGGGCGGTACTCGATTCGGTAGGTCCAGGCACTTTTTTTGTCCGGAATCAACTGCTCAACCGCTTCAATCCGGCCGGAAAAGTGCAGGCTGTCAGGATTGCTGTCTATCAATCTGCCACAGTAACAGATACCATTTTCCCGCAACCCTGGAACGGCCAGACAGGCGGCATCGTAGCGCTGGAAGTAACCGATTCACTCGTCATGCATGCTCCGGTTGTGGCCGACGGCGCCGGGTTTCGCGGCGGCGCGGCATCCATTGCACCCGGCAACAACTGTAATTTCCTCATTCCTGAAACCGGTTATTTTTACGCTTCCGGCAACTGGCGCGGCAGTAATAAAGGGGAAGGCATCGCAGCGCCGGAAACCGGTAAGGAACTCGGCCGCGGCCCGCAGGCCAACGGCGGCGGCGGCGGCAACGATCACAATGCGGGCGGCGGCGGCGGCGCAAACGCAGGCCGCGGCGGCTCCGGCGGCAACAACGACGAGCCTTCTTCTTTCGGGTGCGACGGTTATTACCCGGGCCTCGGTGCGTATCAGACCTCCGATGACTCCCTGCGCCTGTTTTTGGGCGGCGGCGGCGGCGCGGGACACGCGAACAATACGCTCGGCGGCTCCGGCGGCTCCGGTGGGGGCATCATTCTGATCCGTGCAGGTGTCATTTCCGGCGATCAGCCCATCATTTCCGCCAACGGGCGTTCCACTCAAACTGCCGACGGTGATGGCGGCGGCGGCGGCGGCGCGGGCGGAAGCATCCGGCTGGAGGTGACTTCCATGCCTCAAAATGTACAGTTGCACGCCGGCGGCGGGAATGGGGGCAACACTTCCAATAATAACGGAAACCGCTGTTTCGGTCCCGGCGGCGGCGGCGGCGGCGGGCGAATTCTGACGAATGTTGCGGGCGTCAGCCTGCCCGCAGGTGGGAGTCCCGGCATCGTCACCAATTCCACCGGCGGCTGCAGTGGAAGCACCAACGATGCAGGGGCGGGGCAGTCCGGGCGCCTGGAACCGATCCGCACCCTGCCCGAAGACACGAGGCCCTTGCACCCCGAAATCTTGCAGGAAGCGCTTTCCGACACGGTGTGTGTGGGCGCTCAAACCGTGTTTTTTGTTCAAACCAATTCCGATAAATGGAATTACCAGTGGCAGTTCAACGATGGAACCGGCTGGACCAACATCGGCGCCGGCCCGGGTTTCAGCGGATTTGATACCGACACGCTGGTGGTGAATAACGTCCCGGAATCCTACGATAACCGGTTTTTTCGGGTACTTGTAAGCCGTCCCGGATGTTTTGAAATAACAGGCGCGCCTGCATTCCTGCGGGTTGCCAAACTACCTGCCGCCAGTTTTGAAGCGGAGGTGAATGAAGAACTGGCAGTTTTTACGAATACTTCAGTAGGCGGAGATTCCTATCATTGGGATTTCGGCGACGGGCAATCGAGCGAAGAAATTGATCCGCAGCATTCTTACGCAGATGAAGGCGTGTACACGGTCACACTGACGGTTTTTAATGCCTGCGACACCGTTTCCATTTCCCTGGAAATAAACATTCTGCTGCTTCCCAATGCGGCTTTTTCAATTCCGGATTCTATCCAGGCTTGCGGAGATGCGTTGGTGAATTTTGTAAATCAGGCGTCCGAAAACGCCACGTCTTTTCTTTGGCTTTTCCCCGGCGGAATGCCCGAATTTTCGTCGTTCATAAATCCGTTTGTAGGATATGCGGCGTCGGGCGAATATCCGGTAACGCTCATCGTGACCAATAATGCCGGTTCCGACACCATGGTTCAAATCTTGCATGTGGAAATACTGGGTTTCCCGGCCGCACAATTTACCTATACCATCCTGCCGAATGGTGTGGTGGAATTTGTGAATACCAGCGCTACTGAGGCCGGTTTTATCTGGGACTTCGGCGATGGAAGCCCTGCGCTGGAAGCAGACTCCGCTGTGAGCCATACATACCAGGTAAACGGCATTTATACGGTTACACTCGTTGCATCCAACATCTGCGGCGCTTCGGTATTTCAGCAAATGATTGAAGTGAATACAGGAAGTGTGGGTACGAACGACCTCCATAAAACCAACGTTCCGCGCTTGTACCCGAATCCTGCAAAAGATTACCTGATGGTAGATTGTACGGCGGTGAACATAATCCCTGAGCAGGTGCGTATTCTGGATTTAACGGGCAGGGTCGTTTTGGTGAAAAACAGTTTTTCAGATTTGAAAACGACTATTTCACTTCATGAACTGCCAGCCGGCGCCTATTGGGTGGAATTGCGCGCGGGAACGCAGGTGTGGCGGCGGTTGGTGGTGAAGGGTTGAGAAGGTTGAGGGGTTGAGATTGTTGAGGTCGGCCCCTCATCAATCTCAACCCCTCAACAATCTCAACCTCTCAACAATCTCAATACCCCCCATGCCCTTTCCCCTCCAGCCAGTCCACATAATCCACGGAGCCAAGCCTGAATTTAAATTGTACAGGCAGTTTTTTGCCCATTTGGTGTTCAATTTTGCAGAAAAAAGGCAAATCTTCGGGTTTCCACTGCGCCAGGCCGGGCGTGAAAAATAAAGGCGTCTGTACGCTATCTGCACAGGAAGGAACAATTAGGAAATGTACCGGCTGGAGTATTGCAGCATGCGAAAGAAAAACCGGCGTTTCCAACGTTTTCCTGATTTCCGAGATGGATTTGCCGGAGAATTGAAAATCGCTTTGCGCCTGCAAACTGCTGCAAAAAAGACAAAAGAACAGGCTTATTCTGGGCATGGCGACTGTTTATGAGGGTTGATAAGGTTGATAAGGTTGATAAAGGTTGATAAAGGTTTATGAGGTTTATGAGGTTGATAAAGGTTGATAAGGTTGATGAGGGTTGATATTAAACCGCTTGGGTTGAAGGGATGGTTGAATGTAAGTGAAAACGTTCATTGTATGTTTTCGTTTTGTACCTGCAAAAGCCAAGGGCAACGTGTCCTCCTGAGCGCAGCGAAGGATCTACTATTACCTTGGAATCCAGAGCAGTATCAGATCCTTCGCTGCGTTCAGGAGGACACGCTGCCCTTGGCTTTTGCAGGTACAAAACGAAAAAAAACGACATAAAATGCGGCGTCCTCTGTAAAATCGATGTTCCGCTCCCAAGTCCAGATATCAACCCTCATCAACCTATCAACCCTTATCAACCTCATAAACCCTCATCAACTTTATCAGCCTCCTCAACGCCTTCCACCAATTTCCCGTCAAACTTCTTCCCTTCATACATTTCAAATTTCTGAAAACTGCATTCCAGTGCGCCGTTGAACAAGGTAATACGCCGGGAAGGGCGCAGACCAACGTGTTTGAGCGCATCCCGGTTGGAAGAAATAAGCCAGGCATTCCAGCCGGGCCAGCATTTTTTAAACCGGTCGCCGATGCCCTTGTAAAATGCCGAGATATCCTCCACTTTCAGCCGTTCATCATAAGGTGGATTGGTGATCAGCGTACCCGGAACGTCGCCCGGTGGGAGGGCCTTTTCGAAAGCCATTTTTTCGACGTGCACCACTTTTTCGAGTTCTGCCGTCAACAGATTCAGCGTAGTGGAATTCCGCGCCCTGCCTTCAATATCTGATGCAATTATCTGAATGTCAAGTGATTGTTTGATTTTATCGTCCGCTTCACCTTTCACTTCCGCCCACAGTTTTTTATCGAAATCGGGCCATCTGAAAAAGCCGAATCCTTCGCGTTTGTGCTGGGGCGGCATACCCGTAGCCATCATGGCGGCTTCAATGGCCAGTGTCCCTGAACCGCACATGGGATCTACAAACGGCTCCTGGCCGTGCCAGCCCGACAGCAAAATCATACCCGCTGCCAGTACCTCGCTCAGGGGCGCTTCCACGGTATCGCGCCGGTAATTGCGGCGGTGCAGCGATTCGCCGCTGGCATCGATGGCCAGTTCGACCCGCGTGCCTTGTACGTGAACGTTGACGCGCAGGGTAGGGGCGGCGATATTTACATCGGGGCGCCGCTGGGTGCGGTCCCGGAACTGATCCACGATAGCGTCTTTCGTCAGCAGGCCCACGTAATGCGAGTGCCGGAAAACATCCCCGTGGGCGATGCTGTCGATGGCCAGCGTGCCCTTCACCGTCATGTATTTCGACCAGTCGACCTCGCGCACACCCTCGTACAGGTCCCGTTCATTATATGCTGAAAAGGAATGAATGGGAATCAGCACGCGCAAGGCCGTCCGCAGTTCGTAATTCGCCCGGTACATCATGCGCGTGTCGCCGTCGAAGGCCACCGCGCGTTTCAGTTCCCGGATACCGGCAGCGCCGAGGTCCTTTAATTCATTTGCCAGCACCGATTCAAGGCCGGCGGCTGTTTTGACAATATATGTTTGTATCATAGTAAGTGCGAAGTCTGGAAGCAGTGCGAAGTCGACAGTGCGAAGTGCGAAGTGCGAAGTCGGGAATGCCAGGCCTGACGTAATTCGCGGCGCGAAGGTACGCCAAGCGACCTGAAAAAGACCGCGAAAGGCAAGTGTCAAAATATTCCCGTTCTTATCGGGCGGGCAAATCGATGGTATCTCTGGAAACCGTATAACCCGAAAAATTGCCGTAACCGCCGTTTATGTTGTTAAAAACGGCATCTGGATCGCTTAATGGTAGGTTGTTGCCCTGCCTTGCAACGGACAGGTGGTAGCGGTAAAATTCTTCCGACAGGGTGCGCCACTCGATGTACAGGCGGCGTGGCCGTTCATTCAGTCCGGGCCGGTAGAACACCAGGGCATTCAGATTGAGGGTTCTGACACCCTGCCCCCAGAATTTTTCATTGATCAATACGACCGGTTCGGCGATATTGTGCAGCAGCGACAGCGTTCGGCCGTCGGAGGAATAGCCTGCCTGTTCGTTTTCATAAGTAAAATCCACCACCGCCACGCTGTCGATGTATTCCAGTACGTCGATATCCGTGGTGAGGTTGAACGCGAAATAGGGCTGGTTGGCAGGGAACTGGGTCAGTTCCAGCGATAAAGGAATGCGCAGGGCTTTATAACCTTCATCGAGATCGACCACCGTTACGTCTTCCGGGCGTATGGCAACCTCTTTGAAGCGCACGTGCTTGGGCACCCCGCTGCTGGCTTCTGCCTGGGGGAAACCGTCGATCCGTACGGCCATGGAATAACCCTGACCAGGTTCCACAGTGTCGCGGCTTTGCCAGTAAATGTTTTTTCCGCTGCCTTTCAAAAAGAGTTTATCGAGAAAAATTCCGCCTTTTGAAACACTGACGTCCACATCTGTCGGCGGAACAGGATCGCTGCCGTCATTTACGGGCTGGCTGTAGTTTACCCGGACTCTGAAAGGCTGACCGGGCGAAAAATGGCAGATCGTGACGATTTTGGTTTCTTCTTCCGGTAAGTCGATAATCACTTCACGGGCACATTGCAGGAGCAATAGTCCGGTCAGCATCAACACGAAAGTAAAAGAAACACGCATGGCGACTACGATTGACACAAAGATAGGGTTAGTTAAATTTTAATTTCATATCGAAAAACAGGCAGCAAGGGCAGCAAGGTGTATTGAATGGCCTTCCCACGGATTTCGCTACCCGTATCGATGGACAGGTAAAACGGATTGGCGCGGTTGTACACGTTGTATACACCCAATTGTAGATTATGCCGGAACCGTTTTCCGGTAAAATGCATGTTCAGTGCCAGGTCCAGCCGGTGATAATTGGGCAGGCGGTACCCGTTCACTTCCGTATAAACGAACACCTGGCGTTCCACTTCTCCTTCCACCGATTCGTGGGTGTATTTTACACCCGTCAGGGTAATGGGGTTGCCGGTAGCGAAGGCCCAGATGGCACTCGCATCGAGCCAGGGGCTGAGCCGCTGTTGCAGGGTTATTTTCAGGTCGTGCGGCCGGTCGAAGCGAAACAGGAATTCGCGCCCTGAATTGACCTCCGGAAAAGTTCGGGTCGTTTTGGAAAAAGTATAGGCAATGGAACCGGTGGCGGATCCGGTGTTTTTTTCCAGCACAACTTCCAGTCCTTTGCTTCTGCCGGTGCCCGAAGCGATGCGGTCCTCCCAGCCGCTTGCGTCCTCGGCGCCGCCGGTGAACAGAGCGTCGTTGGAAGAAAGAAAGGTAAACACGCGGTCCAGGTTTTTGTCATACACTTCTGCCTGCCAGGCCCAACCGCGTTTTTGCCAACTGATGCCCGCAGAAAACTGCCGCACCTTTTCCGGTTGTACTTTTTGGGTGGAAGGCACCCAGAGTTCGAAAGGCAGGCTGACGTTGAAAGAACCGATCTGGTGGAGATATTGCGACATCTGGTGGTAGCCGCCCCACACGTTCCAGCCGCCGGATTTGCCGACACGGATCCTAAGCCGGGGTTGTAATGCCCGGTAGTTGACGTTTTTTCCCTGAAAAACCGAACCGTTCAGGCCGGTTTCCACATGTACGTGCCGGAGCGGTTCGAATTCGGAATCAAAATACGCTTCCGTTTCATTGGTCGTGATTCGCTCGTTGTTTTGCAGAATATTAGCCAGCGAGTCGATGGCGGTAGGCGATTGCCCCGGCAACTGGAAGTTCACCGACAAGGCGCCCGGCTGGAAATTGTGTTGCGTAAGCGCAAAGCCCCAGCGCAGGGTCAGGCGGTCGGAAATAAAAAAACTGAAATCCGTTTTACCCGAAATATCACGGATCAGCGTCTGGTACAATTGCGCATAATCATACAGGATCTGGTATTTGCCGGAAGGGTAAAGCGCTTCCGAGTTGAACGTCAACTGGCTGTCGTAAATAAAACGGCTGTACCGCAGGGTGGTGTTGGTAAACAGGTTTTTACTCAGCAGGTGGTTCCAGCGCAACGCAGCGATGGCGTTGCCCCAATCGGAAGTGATGTTGTACCGGTCGGTAACAAGTGCATCCGGATTGTTGTACAACTGTATAAAATTGTTCCGGAACCGGTCGCCGCCCGAGTAATAACTGAAATAAATGCGGTCCTGATCCGACAGTACGTAATTGATTTTCAGGTTGGCATCGTAAAAACGGTAATTGGCCCGGTCGCCGGAAAAGGTGAGCAAATTACCTTTTTTGCTAAAAAAATCGACCCATGGACCCAGATAAGTGGTACGTACACCCAGCAGAAAAGAACTTCTGTCGCGCACCAGCGGGCCTTCAACAGCAGCCGAAGACGCAAATAATCCGGCCGAAACGCTCGCGTGGTAATCCCTGAAATTTCCGTCTCGCGTTCGCACGTCGAGCACCGAAGCCACCCTGCCGCCGTACCGCGCCGGAAAATCGCCTTTCCACAAGCGCACGTTTTTGACCATCGAAGGGTTGTAAATGGAGAACAGACCGAGGGCATGGCTGGGGCTATACACCGGCACATCATCGAGCAGGAAAAGGTTGTGGTCGGCATTGCCGCCGCGGATATGGAGCCCGCCGAGGCCGTCCACCCCTGTTTGGACACCCGGTTGCAGAGCAGTTTGCCGCAACAGATCGGCTTCCCCGCCGGGCATGGGAAGGGACTTCAGGTCGCCGCCGGCCAGGTATTTCGGGCTGCCCCCTTTTTGTTGTTTGGCTTCGGGGTCTTCCTGGTCGCTGATCACCACCTCCGGCAGGTTGTTGTCGGCATGGAGTTGAAAACGAATCAGCCGGTCGCGTTGCATATCGACCGACAACTTTTCCTGCCTGTAGCCGATATAGGAAACCGTGAGATCGCATTCGCCTTCGTCGAGTCGCAGGCTGAAAAAACCGTATTCGTTGCTGGCCGTGCCGATATTTTTTTCAGAAACGGCGCGTATACTGGCTCCGATCAGCCGTTCGCCCGTTTCAGCGTCCTGTACATAGCCGCTCAGGGTATATTTCTGGTTTTTTCTGAAAAAAACTACCTGAGCGCCGTCGTATTTGAACGACACGTTGGCACAATCGCTGATCTGTTCGAGTACACGCGACAACGGCACACTCCGAACTTCGATATCGATGGAAGGGCAACGGTTGAAGAAACGGTCGCTGAAAGCGATGTTGATACCGGTTTGACGGCTCAGTTGCACCAGTGCATCGGCGGGAGCGCAATTGCGGCAGGAAAAATCCACTGCTTCAGCCAGTCGGCCCTGCGCGAGTGCCGACCGGATTGTACAGAAACATACCAGTAAAAAGATGACGAAAGTAGATTTGTTCATGCCCGGGTGTGCAAACAGGTCGCAAGTTAATGCGCTCCACAGGGATACGGCCCGCTTTAACGAAATTTTCACCGTAGCCGGCGAACATAAACAGGCAGAATCCGCATTTAGTCGAAGCATTTTTGAGAATCTTCGAGAGTTCCTACCTCCGCGACCGCAATTCACCTACTTTTGCGGCTCTTTTGAAATGTGTTAAAAATGGAAGAAAAACAGAGTAATATAAGTACGTTCATTGGTATAGGGCTGATCTTTCTGCTGTTGTTCCTGTGGATGCAAACCAACAAGCCGGCACAACAGCCGGAACAGGCCGCTACCCAAACCAGCGAACAACAAAACCAGCAGCCGGCTACCCAACCTGCGGCAAACGCCAACCAGCCTGTCCCGGCTGCGCCCAGCGATTCTGCCAATCAGGTGCTGACAAATGCGCGCTTCGGTGTGTTCGCCGCTGCCAGTGTCGGAACCGAGCAGATCACCACCCTCGAAAACGAACTGGTAAAAGTGACCTTTTCCTCGAAAGGCGGGCGTATCAGGGAAGTATTCCTGAAAAAATTTGAAAAGGTGAGCGTGGATTCGGTGGGTAAGGAAACCAAAAACCCGGTGCGCCTGCTCGAAGACAACAAAAACCGCTTCGAATACGAACTGCCCGTTAATAATACGGCTTCCGGAAAGGTGCTTTCCAGCGACCTGTACTACACGCCGACAGTAAACGGAAATACCATCACCTTCCGCGCTGATGCCGGCCAGGGCCGATACTTCGAACAGCGGTATACCCTGCGCAACAACGATTATACCATCGACTACCAGGTGAGCGGTAACGGTCTGCAAAGCGTGTTGTCGCAACAGCAACTCCGCTTCAACTGGGTGAACCACCTCGATAAACTGGAAAAAAACCAGACGTACGAGCGCACCATGTCATCGGTTTATTTCAAAAAAGCCGATGCCTCTTCCGATTACTGCGACTGCCGCAAAAACGACTCGGAAAGCCTGGGCCAGGAGCCTGTGCAATGGTTTTCGCATTCCAACCAGTTTTTTAATACTTCGCTTCTGGCCAATGGTTTCAATTTCCGCGACTTCACGGGTGAAACCATGATGCTTACTGACGCGGACGAGGACCTGAAACTGCTGAAAACCACGGCTACGGTTCCGTTTGAAAGCGGCGTGGCCGCAATGACGATTTACTCGGGCCCCAACGAATTCGAACGACTGCGCGCATTCGGTGTGGAACTTCAGGACATTATTCCTTTCGGAGCCAGCCTGTTCGGAGCCATCAATCGCTGGATTATTCACCCGATTTTCGACGTTTTGTCCCGGTTTATCGGTATGGCAGGCCTCGTTATCCTCATGCTCACCTTACTGGTGAAACTGCTGCTTTATCCGCTGACGTACCGCATGGTGCTGAGCCAGTCGAAAATGTCGGCCCTGAAACCGCAACTGGAAGGCCTGAAAAAGAAATTCGGCGACGACCAGCAGGCCATGAGTGTGGAAACCATGAAACTGTACAGTACCTACGGTGTAAATCCGCTCGGAGGATGTCTTCCAGTGGTGTTGCAAATGCCGATTTGGTTCGCTTTGTACCGCTTTTTCCCGGCCAGTATCGAATTCCGCCAGCAGAGTTTCCTGTGGGCGACCGACTTGTCCAGTTACGACAGCATTATGCAACTGCCGTTCCAGTTGCCGTTCGGCGCGGGCAGCCACCTGAGCCTGTTTACGCTCATCTGGGTCGTTACTACCCTGTGGTATACCTGGTATTCCATGAAACAAATGGACTCCACCAACATGCAGAACGAGCAAATGAAAGTGATGAAATACATGCAGTTCGCCATGCCGGTGATGTTCATGTTCTTCTTCAACTCCTTCGCTTCGGGCCTCACGTTGTACCTGTGTTTCAGTAATATCCTGAACATCGGCCAAACGGTCTTCACCAAACGATTCCTGATCGATAACGACAAGATTCTGGCCGGACTCGAAGCCAAGAAGGGCAAGCCCAAAAAGACGGGCGGCTTCCGCGAACGCCTGGAAAATGCCATGAAAGAGCAACAGCGCTTGCAGGAAGAAAAGGCGAAACAGACAGGAAAGAAGAAGTAGTTTTTCGTGTTTGGTTTTTGGTGTTTGGGGCGCGTTGCCCCCGGCTTCGGTTATAATATTGAAAGCCAAAAAATATCGGCCGGGTCGCTTCAAGCGGCCCGGCCGATGATGTTATAACAGGGTGTTTAGTTTTCTGTGTATAGTGTTTAGTATGTGGTTGACTGTCATTCTTTTGTGAAACACGAAACACAAAAAAACAAACACGCTCGTGTTTTAACTCAAGCCTATCCGTAAAGCCGGGAGCAATGCGCCCCAAACACCAAACCCCAAACACCAAACCCTACACCCCAAACACCCTCATCAGAAGTCTTCAAAATACGTCCGCGCATTTCTGCCCACATTGCGCTTCATCCTCGTCGCATCTTCATAATTGTCGCCGTCGTATTCTTCGCCGGCATTGCGTGCATACAACACCCGTTCCCAGCGCGGATTATTGATTTCCCCGCGTGCATTGGAGTGCAGCAGGATAAAATCTTCTCCCGCCAGCGACGGATTGTAAAACAGGAATTTCACGTTGCGCTGGTTGGTTTTGGGGAAATTGTAATACACCCAAATCTCGTAAGGCGGCGCGGAAGGATCGTCCTCCACGTGCACGAGGTCGTCGGGCCTGCCGAAACGCATATAGGTGCGTCCCCGGTCCGTTTCGAAACCGTAACGAAATCCGCTTCGGAATTTTTCATTGGCCGCTTTGGCGATTTCCATGTGCTTGTAATACGCTCCTTCGGGGTTGTTGGCATCCTGCTGAATGAAATACCGGAACAGGAAATAGCGCATTTGTTTGAGGTCGCCCGAAGTGAGTACATTTTGCAGCGTAGCAGATTCCTGGTTGGTCAGCAACGGACCAATTGCACGCAGCCCGAAACGAAGGTCAGGTTCCTGTAAAGCCTGCACAAATTGCCGCGACATCACTTCTTCGGTCAGTTCGTTTTCGTTGACTTGCAGGAAAGGATTGCTGCGCTGGAACGACAGGCTGCGTACATGGAGCAATTCATTGGCGGCATTGCGCAGTTCTACGGTGAGCAGGTAGTTGCCGCTTTCCAGTTTGCTGATGTCCATTTGCACCAGCACGGCATCTGCCGGGGCCGGGCGTTTGCGCTGCGTTCCGACGGAAATCAGGGTTTTGATGCCGTTTCCCTTTTCCTGTTCGATTACATACCGCACCGTGTAGTTTTCCTGGCCGGCCAATGCCTGGTCGCTGTGGTAAATTTCGGCGTAAAAAACCAGGCGTGTGGCATAACGGTCGTAAAACTGGAACGGCAGCGGCTCCAGGTAAAACCCGTTTTTGGTAAACGGATTGTCGGAATTATCGGCCCGGAAACCCCGCAACAACTGTGGCTGCGAGAGATACAGTTTGTCGTCGATCGCCACGGTCAGTTTGCTTGTAAAATGGCCCGTATTGGCAGCGTCCTGAACGTCCGTACACGACACTTCCAGCACGTATTCGCCGTTGGGAACGGCAAGCCGTTTGACGTCGAGCAGCGCGCGCGGCATTTCCAGCAAGGGGCTGTTGAGCACGTATTTCTCGTAATTCACCACATTTTCACCGTTTTTAAGCAGGATCAATACTTCAACTGCGGCCTGTAGGTGGGTGGAGTCTATCTCTTTGAAGTGGAGAGAACCCGCCGCCACTTCCAGATTGATCTCTACATAAGGTTTGTCGGGTGTGCTATAGACGGCATACGAAACGCCGATATCGAGCGCTGAAACGGCTCCGGGAAAGAGCAGGGCGGAAAGCAGCAGGCAATAAATCGATTTTTTCATAGACTTAACTGTTTAGAGCGAAATAAGGGGCATATCCTGCTATGCCACGCAATGGTGATGCTTCTGTCAGTAAGGGTTCGGGCGGCAATATGGGTTTTTTCGGGAGATGGTAAACGACAAGTTTTTGGTAAAGTCAGGTTTCCGGGGTGCATTTCAAGTTGTCGCACTGGAATAGTCATCCGATGACTCAAAGTCATCGGATGACTATTCCAGTGCGACAATTTGAAATGCACCCAACGGATCATTTTCCAAACACTAAACACTAAAAAACCAAACACGCTCTAAAGATCGCCCGTTTCGCGCAACATTTCCTGCATCATCTGCAACTGATTGTTCAGCATACGTTTGATTTCAAATAATTCGAAGCGATAATTGAACCGGAAATCGTGGTTTTCATAGTGATTTTCGCGGATAGGGAAAACGCCCAGAAAATTGGCGTGCCAGCGGATCCGGCCCTTTCCGGTGAGTTCGAGCAGCGGGATTTCCAGGAAAATATCCTTCGGGAAAAAGATATAAATCCCTTTCATGTTCCGGATGATGTCCACGGCAATCGCGCGTTCCGGCCGGCGGTTTTCATAGCGGTACTCGCTGATTTCCAGGAAATACCGTTCGCGTTCGTCGAGGTACCGGCGCATGGCGATGCGTTCGCGGGCATTGGATAAACGGTAAATTTGCGGTTGCGCTTCGTTCAGTTGTTTCAGTACGCCGATCGGATCAAATGATTCGGCAGCAGGTATGGGCAGCCATTTACCTTCCTGGCTGATGTAAATCCAGGGAAATTTTACCTCGTCGGTCATTTCCGTAAACACCAGATCGAGGTACCGCATGTCGGGATGCAACTGGTATCCTGCCAGCGTTTCCAGCAGCAGGCGCACTACTTCGGGGCGTTGCTTTTCGTCGCGGCTTTTCACACGCTCGTAGGCCGGAAGAATCCTTTTCTGGAAAAGGTTGAGCGCTATGATTTCGCGCAGGGCTTCTTCCGAATAATGTGGATAAAAAGCGGTAATGTTCTTCAACTCCGCCTGCGCATCGTAGCCAAGCGCCAGGCTGTCGGCGTGCGTCACCAGCGGCGCATTCGGGTTGTGGTGCATCCAGATCATCAGGCCGTTGCCGCACAATTCGTGGATGCAGCGTTCCGGGAATTCCCTGCCCGATTCCGGATAAGCGCGATACGCCACCACCCAGCGGCGCAGGCATTCGATGAGTTGGCGCCGGGCATCCAGGTCGTCCATCCGCCGGAAATCGCTGAACGAAAGGCCTGTTTTGACCGATTCATACATGGCTTCCGTATCCGCCACGTATTCCAGGTATACCCCTTTTTTAATGTTAGGCGCCACTTGCAGCCATCCCGCGCGGCCGGAAAAGTCGCTGATGATCTTTTTGACAATATTAAAAACGTCGAACTGGTATTTCGTGCAGACCGGGTCCGACATGACTTCCCCGTGCGCATCGAGCGTAAACCACCGTACAGGTGTTTGCGCCGTTGAGCCGGCCGAAATCAAAAGTTCCGGCAGCAGGTAATCCAGTGCGAGGCGCGAGAACGACTGTTCGGTATTTCTTTCCTGCTCTTCCCCGAAAATATGCGCCCCCAGCAGGCAGGCGTAGGTAAACCGGATCACCGATTCATGGATGTCGGTAAATGGTCGGCGGCGGCGGGCGTCTTCCGCCATCTGCGCTGCCAGGGTTTGCCTTTTTGCCAGCAGGCTCAGGTACAGGTCTTCGCGGAGCAGCGACTGGTTTTTTACAATTTTGCCCGGGTCGTCGGCTTCCATGCCCTGCAGCATTTCCAGCAGTTCGTGGATTTCGCCGAGCAGGTCGAAATTGCCGTCGGGCACAAATTGAAAATGACCGCCCACGACGTCGACCCGGCGCACCCAGGCACATTTCCCGCCGCCGCAGCACTCGATAACGGCTGCTTCCAGCAGTTCTTCGGACGGATACACCAGCCTGCACACTTTCAAAGTATCGTCCAGAATGGTGCGCAAGGGAACCCGGTTGTCGGGCACATCCTCCCTGTGTTTGCCGGTATGCAGCACCGGGTCGTTCGGGAAATGATGGTAAACGCGCAGGGCGGCATCCGACAGTGCTTCCGACGCGATAGCCAGGTTATGAAAAGTGGTGCTCGATACACATTTGCCGTCGCGCTGGTACTCGCGCAGCCGGCTGGCAAACATCAGCACGTGTTGCAGGGGCCGGTCGTTGCCGTGCATGGCCTCCCGGATCACGTGCATGGGGGTTTCTTTCTGCAAATAGGTAATCAGCAGATATTCAAATAGTTGTGCCGATTGCGGGTCGATTTTTGTTCGTACGTGCTCGCAATGTGCGAAAGCCTGCGCGTAATTTTTGACGGCCATGGCATCCTTGGCCAGCAACAGGCTGCGGCGGAAGTCGCTTTTTTGTTCGAACGACAGGAGACCGATTTGTTCCAGCGATTCCTGTTCGCGCGGGCCGACCGGCAGGTTCAGGGTTTCGGGAATGTTGATTTCATCCACCGGCACAAAAAAAGGAGGGATCGTGCTTTCGTCCCGGCTGTCACTCACAAAATGGAAATAATCGCGGGTGAAAACCGTACGCCAGCCTTTCATCAGATCTTCTTCCTGTAAATACTCGATGGCGTGCTGGAGGTCGATCTGGATGGGGCGCGATTTTTCCTGCAACTCGTCGATGCTGATCTGTGACAGGCGCGTTTTTTCACGCAGGTGCCGGTATGCATCTTCGACATCCAGGATCACCCTTTTCACCTTTACATTTTCGATCAGGCGTTTCAGCAGTGCGAGCAGCGGCGCATGGTTGATGCGGTCGGTTTGAGCCAGCAGGCGGGCACGTACCCCTTCGATATCTAGCGGCAGGTCTACTTTTGCCGCAGGCATTTCATTCCGTTGTGGCGCCGCCGGCAAAACCGACAGAATGGTTTGTGCAGCGCGATACAACTGTCGGTCGCGCGCAATACCTTGATTTTCAATTGTTTCGCCGATCGGAAGCGCTGTGGGGTAGGGAAGGAGTGCGGCAGGAACAGCCGCCTCGCGCGCCTGAACGCGCACAATCTGGAGTGCAGGCCGTACCACCTGGGTGGAGATGGCCTGGGTGGCCTCCCAAAACACGTCGGGCTTGTCGGTGTAATTCATGGAAAGCACCGCCACAAACAAATCGGCTTTTTCCAGAAAGGCTTTTGCATGCGTACGAACTGCTTCCGTGGCAATAGTTCTCGGGTCCCAGAATACCGTTTCCCCCGGCTGCGCCAGCAATGCCAACTGCCGCTGTATATCGCGGGCAGTGCCGGTGTCGGCGGCATCGTGGGAGAGGAAAATACGGATGGGTTGGGCCATTTTTTTCGTTTTTGGTGTTTTGTGTTTCGTTTTTGGGGTGCTTCGTTTTTGGGGTTATTTGATAAAAAGGATTTCTTGCTTGATTTAACGCTTTTGGATGGATGGTGGCCAGTTGAAGCGGATTAATTGGCCAAGGGCGAAGCCCCCCAAACACCCAACACTACACACCAAACACTAATTTCTGGAGCGTAGTATCCCGGCAATCGCGGCGGCCAGTCCGAACCCGCCCACTGCTCCGATAAACATGCGGGTAATGATCGGTCCCAGCGGCTGAACGCCCGGGTTTTGCATGGTTTTTTCCAGGTCCTGAATACGTTCCCGAAAGCGGTTGGCCTGTTCGGGGTCGCCGGGGCCGGCGCTTAACTGCGCTTTTAATCCTGCCAGTTCGATGCCCATTTCGGTTTGAATCAGACCCGGATCGGACAGATGCAACCCGTAATAAAAGAGCCAGTACCCCAGGTTGATCAACAGGAACACGACAAACGGCGTGCGCAGGATCTCCCTGAAATCGCGGGTAGTTCCTTTCTCGGCGCAATCTTCTACTGCGGCCCGGTACATAAAGAACAGGTAAAACACCATGCTGCCCCACTGGAGCAGCGGACTCAGAAAATGTTCTTTATTGGATGCGTACAGCAGCGAAAAGTAAAAAATGATTACCACGGCGCCAAGCAGGCCGTATTTCAACGCGGGATTTTTCATATGTACAATTTTCTCAAAACACCCTGGTATGGAACATGGGCCATCTCCGGAATCCGGGGATGACCCATGCTGGATGCGCAAAGTTAAACAGGCGCGCAGAATTTCCCGGTTTTAATCGGAAGGGTTGATAAAGGTTGATAAAGGTTGATAAGGGTTGATATTTTAGGACTCGATAGGTGAAAAATCTCAAATTCATCGAGCAGCTGAATATCAACCCTTATCAACCTTTATCAACCCTCATCAACCTTTAAACTATCAAGAATTCGGTTACGCTTCCCGTTTCATAAACAAACCGGCAATAAGCCCGATGATCAACCCGAAGATGACGCCGCCGATGACCTGGTAAACGGCCATCGATATAGGGCCCATAAAAGCACTTGCTATTCCGGATGTCATTTCGATTTGTTCTTCACTCATGCCCTGTGCTTCGTATTGCGCAGCCATGGCATCTTTTACCTGTTGATCGAAGCCGGTATTGATAAAATTGAGGTAAATGAGCATCCATATGCCTCCGATCACGCCGGTTACCAGGCCAGTCAAAGCGCCGATACCGACGCAGCGGCCCAGGCCGATAAATCCACCCAGTTGTTCGTCGCGGTCGACCCGAATGGCCGTAACAATAGCCCATACGGCAACGGCAATCCCGATCAGGGAATACACCCATTTAATGGCACCGGTTGTCGGCAGAGAAGGATCGGTGTTGGTCAGATAGCCGATCAAAGAGGTAAGGATACTTGCTCCCGCCCAGATAGCGCCGTAGCGAATGGCCAGGTGCTTATACGGCACAATGGCGGGGTCGGGTGTGGAGGAGATTCTGTCAAGTACGTCCATTTCGTTTTAGTTTTAATGAAAGATTGATTTTGGGTCGAATGTAGCGGGAAAGTGTTGGTCATCCACTTTTTTGAACGACTATTTTCAGGTTTTTACCGACTAAATCCACTCGAAGCAAGATTATGCCGAACTTTGCCGGGAAAAAATGGTTGTTAGGTCTCCGGAATATTCTGCCGGACTTTTCCGTTATCTTCCTGCATATGTCTGATTCTACCGCTACTTCACAGAAGTTCAATTATTCGCTTTTCCGTCGGGTCATGTCGACAGTAAAGCCTTACAAAACTACTTTTTATTTTGTTACTGCCCTGAGCCTGATCATGGCGCCTATGGCAGTTTTGCGGCCCCGCCTGCTGCAAAAAATGGTGGACGACTACGTTTTCACCAGCAATTTACACGGAATGACGGTGTTGGCTTGCGTGGTGCTGGCATTGCTGGTGGTGGAAGTGGTGTTGCGGTATTTTTTCCTGTATTACGCTGACTGGCTGGGGCAGGCCACCATCCGCGACCTTCGGGTTCGGGTGTTCAACCACGTGACCAACCTCAACCTCAGTTATTTCGATAAAACGCCGATCGGGCAGAGCACTACCCGTACTATCAATGATATCGAGGCGATCAATACGATTTTCAGCGAAGGCAGCGTCACCATTCTGGCCGACCTGACGACGATCTTTTTTGTGCTTCTGGTGATGTTTACCACGTCATGGAAACTGACCCTGGTCGTTTTGTCGGTTTTTCCGCTCCTCATCTGGGGCAGTATACGGTTCAAGGAAAGTGTACGCAAGAGTTATGAAAAAGTGCGCAACCACATTGCTACCATGAACGCATTTTTGCAGGAGCGGATCGGCGGCATGCGCATTGTGCAGATTTTTAATGCCGAAGCGCGCGAAGCCGGAAAATTCCGCCAGATCAACCGCGATTACACTTCTGCCAACCTGAAAGCCATCATCGCCTACGCCATTTTCTTTCCGGTGGTCGATATCATCTCAGCGCTTTCGCTGGGCCTGATGGTGTGGTACGGCGCGCGCGGCGTACTGTCGGAAGAAGTTACCATCGGTACCATGGTGGCTTTCCCGTTGTACATCACCATGTTATACCGCCCCATCCGTATGCTGGCGGATAAATTCAATACGCTGCAAATGGGCCTGATCGCTGCTGAAAGGGTATTCAAATTGCTGGAAAATACCGACCGGGTGGTAAACACCGGCACCCTCGCCCCTCAGCGCCTCAAAGGCGGCGTAGCGTTCGACAACGTATGGTTTTCCTACAGCGGCGACCTCGAAAAAGACCCGGTTCTGAAAGGCGTTTCTTTTGAGATACCGCACGGAAAAACGCTGGCCATCGTCGGTAGCACCGGCAGCGGCAAAACCACGATCATCAGCCTGCTGGGAAGGTTTTATGAAATTCAGTCGGGCGCTATTCGTATCGACGGGCACGACGTGCACGATTACGACGTATTTGCCCTGCGCCGCCGCATTGCTGTGGTGCTGCAGGACGTGTTCCTCTTTGCAGGAACGGTGATGGAGAATATCACCATGCGCGACCCGAATATCACCGAAGAGCAGGTGAAAACGGCCGCCAAAATGATCGGAGCGCACGCCTTTATCGAGCGACTCCCCGGCGGCTACCACTACCAGGTCATGGAACGCGGCGCCACACTCTCCATGGGTCAGCGCCAGTTGATCTCTTTTGTGCGGGCGCTGGTGTTCAATCCGGATATTCTGATCCTCGATGAAGCCACTTCTTCCATCGACCCTGAAACGGAATCGGTTATCCAGTTTGCCATTGAAAAACTGATTGCACGCCGAACCAGCATCATTATCGCCCACCGCCTGAGCACGATTCGCCATGCCAACAATATCCTGGTACTTGAAAAAGGTGAGGTGAAAGAATTCGGCGGACACGATACGCTGCTGGAAATCGAGGGCGGGAAGTACCGGGAATTGTATGAAAAACAGTTTTTACAGCCCGAAACACTTTAGTGCGAAGTAGTCAGTGCGAAGTGCGAAGTCTGGAATTAGTGCGAAGTAGTCAGTGCGAAGTGCGAAGTCTGCGTAGAGGACGCAAGGTTTTAGTTGGAACAGTCGGGAATAAAAAAGTCCGAAGCCCACGTTACGCGGACTTCGGACTAAAGACTTCGTACTGATTCCAGACTTCGTACTAGTGCCGTCCACTCTACGCGGACTTCGCACTTCGGACTAAAGACTTCGTACTGATTCCAGACTTCGTACCAGTGCCGTCCACTCTACGCGGACTTCGCACTTCGCACTGAAGACTTCGCACTTATTTCTTGGCTTTCCACTCTTCGATGCTTTTCGCATTCATGCGCTGGTAGTCCATATTGCCTTCTTTTTTAGCCAGTTCGCTGCTTTTTTCAGCGGTGGCGATGGCGTCTTTGTAGTTGCCCAAATCGGCCTGGATATTGGCTTTCAGGCGCAGGATCCAGAATTTGTCACCGCCTTTGGTCAGCGACTGATCTACCCAATTCAGGGCCTGTTTCAGGTCCTTTTTCTCTTCATAGTAGTAGCGGGCAGCAGAGTAGTAGGTGCCTGCATTAGGGCCTTCCATTTGCGCTTTGATGTCGGCCATCACTTTGGAGTCG
>Ga0209717_1000579_pt1 | contig 44321 bp, 36 predicted proteins | sample AD_UKC048_MetaG_FD_184418 | JGI IMG/M metagenome (GOLD analysis project Ga0209717, IMG submission 184418) | Active sludge microbial communities of municipal wastewater-treating anaerobic digesters from USA - AD_UKC048_MetaG (SPAdes) (version 2) | ecosystem: Engineered > Bioreactor > Anaerobic >...
GTTGTTGTTGTTCGGCTACCGTGGGCAGGTGCAATTGTCCGTCGCCCTGCACGTAAGTGCGGGCCCAGTGCATCCAGCGTTTGTAATATTTGGTGTAGGTGTTTTTTTCGTAGGGATGCGTTTTGAAATAATCGGCGTAGGCCTTTTGAATATCAAAAACGTTGGGGTTTTCCTCCTGCATCATCTGCATCCACGTCGGCGCATCGGGCGCCACGTACACTTCGGGCGGCTTTTGTTGGGAATAAGCGGAAACGGCTGTTAAAAGCAGCAGTGCAAGCAGCAGGGCATTGGATTTCATCTTGTCGACATTTTAAAAAACGCCCAAAAGTCGAAAAAAGCACGTGTGATTTTGCTGTTATTTGAGAGATAATTGTGCTGCTACCGGACAATATTATTTAACAAGGGAGGCACATATCTCTTAAAATCAACCTGTTAACAATTTACATGCACTTTTTGTGTTTTGTGATTATTGAGATAACACCTGTTCGTGCCTCACAGGTGTCACCTCGGGTTTGGTTCATTTGTAAAACAATTATTCAGATGTTCTTTCCAACGATCCGTATTCTTTTCGGGCTGTTCCTTTGTTTCGGCGTATCCGGGAACATGCCTGCGCAAAATCTGATTGCCAACTCCGACTTCGAAGACGAAAACATCTGCACGGAACTTGATGCGCCCTGCGCGCCGGAAGCCTGGAAAGAGGTGAATTACCAGCAGACATTTTACATACACAACAAAAAAGGAGGCAAAGTAGGTATCAGGCTTTCTAACGACCGGCACATGCGCACTTTCCTGTTTACGGAGCTGTTGTGCCCGCTAACAGCAGGAGAGATATATGAAATGAAGTTCGATCTGAACCTGCGGGGGTTCGCATTCATCCCCTTTGGCATTTTTTTGTCGGCGGAAGATCTCTCGGGCAGGTTTGATCCCAATCTGGTCGCACCGACGCATATTTTTACACCAAATTCCAGCCTGCAAAAGATAAAACCGATGGAATGGACACCCTTTCGGGGAACGATTCAGGCTACCGGTGGAGAACGTTTTTTACATATCGGATGCTTTGATGCAAAATCTATAGAAAAACGCGACTGGATGAGCCAGATTTACCTGGATAACATTGAATTGTCGCCTTTGACAACTGGAGTACTTTGTACCGAAGCGGAAACCAAACGGCTCGAATTGTATGCAAACAACCGGCGCCACTGGGAATATTCGGACGAAATGGAACCGGAGGCTTCCCAACAGCCCTGGACACCCGATGCGCCGGAGGAGGAAGAACCGGAAGATTTGCCCGAAAAGTTGTACCAGCCGGATACGCTTTTGTTGTCCGGAGTGTGTTTCGATTTTAACAAAAGCACGCTCAACGCGCATTACGCAGCTGTTACGGACAGCCTCATCGGCCGGGTGATGGCGCGGAACCCCGAAAGCGTGCACATCAGCGGTCATACCGACAATATCGGAACGGATGATTTTAACCTGAAACTCTCGCTGGCACGTGCGCAAACAATTGGCAGCCTGTTCGTTCAGAAAGGTCTTTCACCGGAAAAAATCACCTGCGACGGAAAAGGGGAAACACAGCCTGCGGCCACGAACGACACCGAAGCCGGCCGGGCAGCCAACAGGCGGATAGAACTGGTCCTTTTATTTAAAAATCAGTAGAGTGTAATATGAGTATTTGAGGATGCGAGTGTATGACTGACAATGAATTATATATACTCAAATACTCAAAAAACAAGTACCAGCCTCACAGCCACTCGAACGTGAGCACTTCTTCCAGCCCTTCGGACAGGCTGAAATGCACCGGGCAGGTACGGGCTGCCAGTTCCAGAATTTTTTTTTGCGTTTCCGTGTAGCCATTCGGCGGCATACGCATTTTGATCTCGATGCGGCCGATACGGCGCGGATCGGAGGCCATGATCTTGGTGACTTCAGCACGGGCGCCGGTCATATCGAAACCGTGGTTGCGGGCGCTGATGCCCATGATGGTGAGCATGCACGATGCCAGCGACGTGGCGCACAGGTCGGTCGGTGAAAAGGCTTCGCCCTTGCCCTGGTTGTCGGGCGGCGCGTCGGTAATGATCTTTTGTCCGGAAAGATGGTGGGTAGCTTCGGTGCGGAGTTCACCGAGGTACTGAACGGTAGATGTCATTGAAATAGAGTGTTTGGTGTGTGGTTTTTTGTGTTTGGGGTGCATTGCTCAAGCAGAAGTACGTCCCCAGGGCAACGTTCCCCCAAACACTAAACACCACACCCCAAACACCATCAAGCCCCTTCGGGCTTGGCAGGCTGCCAATCCGGGCGCGTTTCCACAAGTTCTTCTTTATCAGCGCTTTGTTCCGCTTTTCTGCGTTCTTTTTTAGCGCGGTCTTCGGCTTCGATCTTGTCGTACGCTTTGATGATCTCTTTCACGAGGCGGTGACGCACCACATCTTCGGTAGTAAGATGAATCGTGGCGATGCCTTCCACACCTTCCAGGATATCGATGGCCTGGCGCAGGCCTGATCTCTGGTTGTGCGGAAGGTCGATCTGGCTCATGTCGCCGGTGATGACGCATTTGGCGGAAGGCCCGAGGCGTGTCAGGAACATTTTCAGTTGCAGCGGCGTAGCGTTCTGCGCTTCGTCCAGAATAATAAAGGCATGATCGAGCGTACGGCCGCGCATGAATGCGAGCGGTGCGATCTCGATCACCCGGTTTTCCATGAAAAAGTTGAGTTTATCCATGGGAAGCATATCGTCCAGCGCATCGTAGAGCGGGCGCAGGTAGGGATCTACCTTTTCTTTCAGGTCGCCGGGCAAAAAACCGAGGCTTTCGCCGGCTTCTACAGCCGGGCGGGTAAGCACGATTTTTTTCACCAGTTTATTTTTCAGTGCGCGCACGGCCAGCGCTACGGCGGTGTAGGTTTTACCCGTACCGGCCGGCCCGAGGGCAAAAACGATGTCGTTGGTGTCGACCACCTCGATCATCCGTTTCTGGTTGCGGGTTTTGGCCTTGATAGGCTTCCCGTCGCGACCGAACAGGATCGTATTTCCATTGCTGCCGTCGCCATTAACGGGAATACGCACCTCGAACGGATTTTCTCCGCCGAGCAGGTCTTCCACGGTTTGAACGGGCAGTTCCTGGTGTTCGCGCAGGTAACGCACCATCATTTCGAATTTGGCTTTGGCAGCCTGGGTGTCCTTTTTGTCGCCGGAAATTTTCACGCTGTTTCCACGGGATGTGATGGTCGCATCGGAAAAAGCCTTGCGCAAGAGGTTTAATTTGGCGTTGTTTTCACCAAAGAGTTCTACGGGATCAACGCCCTCGACGGTAAGAATGATATCGCTCAATAGTATGTCCAGTTTTCGGCAGCGGGAAGTCCATCGGCACGCAAAGGGTTGGTTCTCTGTGTTTTAGGAGTGCGATGCTTCCATACCTTTTTTGAAAATAAAAAACCCTTTTCTGCCCACAAATCTAACATAAACGGGGCTAATCTTCCAAACCAAATACCGCCGGAATTGGTTCATTAATTTAAGTTATAATTCACGCCGAAACGGATATTGCGTCCCTGCTGTGGATTGTAGTGCAGATCGTCGGGCGTACCGGTCGCATCCAGTCCGGCAAAATGGCGGTTGAACATGTTCTGCATGTAGAAATAAACGAGAAACTGTTTGCTCAAAAACAGCCGCGCACTCATATCCCAGGTTCGGAAAGTCGGATAACGTTCCTGGGTAGCAGGCAATTGAAACTGACCTCGATAAGCGACCGATTTGCTTAATACGGAAGATTGCCGGTTGGAGGAAAACATAAGTTCCATCTGGCTTATCTTGAAAAACGTGCGAAACTGTGTGTGCCATCGCGGCTGGTTCATCACCTCATCGATCGGGTCGGCACCTTCCGTGAGCCACTCCTTGCCCCGGGCATACTGGATAAAAAACTCTGTCCGGGACGTAAGGACATTTTTTTTGCGGTTTTGCAGGTTACCCAGTTCCACCAGGGTAACGTTTTCCGACCGCAACAAACCTTGAATGCCCCACAGGTTCATGCCCCGGCCCGGAATATTCTGGTATCCGAACAGCCATTGACCATCCTCCGTCAATTTCAACTGATTGGGCCGAACCAGGTTGCTGGCTTCCTGCCAGAAAAAAGTGCCTTCCACCCTGACACCCTTGTCATAACGGATTGCTGCCTCTGCCGCCTGCGTATACTCCGGTTGCCCGGCAAGTGTATGCCCGGCTGACAATAAACGGCCGTTTTCGGGACGGATATAAAAAGTATTGTTCTGGTAAAAAGGTGAATTCTGGCGAACACCTTTCGAATAATTGCCCCGTAATACCCAGTTTTTCATGATCCGATACTGCGCAGCCACCCTTGGAAGCGTGGTAACATTGACGGTCTCGCTCACGTAATTGTCGAATGCGATGCCCGAGATGATGGTCATGTTTTTGCTTTGCCATTTCAATTGTCCGAAAGGGACCACTTCCAGCCCGCCCTTGCTGGCCGGCGAATGTGGTTCCGAAGGCGCGTAACCATCGATGGCCGACGCATCTACCGGCGTCAGATGGTGGTTAAAATAGGGAAATCCGTTGAAAGTATTGATTTGCAGGCCTACATCCAATGATAAAAACCGGCTCAGGGTGGCATTCAACCGCGTTTCATACCGGATATCGAAACTGTTGGCAAATCCGAATCGTTCATCCGAATTTAACTGCTGGTAAACACTGTCCAGCAAACCCGGCACCGGCGTTGCAGCCGTCGAACCAATCAGGTAACTGCCTGCAGCCAGGCGGTCGTAAATCATGGTGGAGGTGCTTGTATTGTTGATTTTGTAGCGCAGAAAAGAGGCCGTATTGTACGTCACCCAGCGTTTGCGTTGCCTTTTAAAACTGAATACGAATGCTTCGTGATTTTCAGCAATCCGGTTGGAAGAATTGGCGTAGGAATAAGCCAGGGGGTTCGTTCCCAATGCCGTATGATCGAATCGCGCCATCCGGTGGTAACTGAACCGCAGCCCGCGCCATTCCAGGTTGACCCCGAACATGCGACTTTCGTGCATAATGGGTGAGGTTTTGGGGATGTTCGAGGTATCGGAGCGCCGGTAATTGGAGTTATTGAGGTAAAAACCCGGTGTCAGATACGTCGGCGCGTACGAATCCACATTGTACAAGGATTGGTCGTAATACACGTCGGTCCGTTCGCGCACCGTACTGCTGCCGTACAGGCTGAAACGGAAAATCTTTTTGTCTTTTCCCAGTTTGCCGCCGAACGTAAGGTCGAGGTTGTTGTTTCCGAAACGCCCGAACGACAGGTCGGCCTGGGTGTAAACGGGGCGTTCGGATTCTTTTAAAATGATGTTGACCACGCCGGCACAGGCCTCATTGCCGTACAACACGCCTGCCGGGCCGTAAATCACCTCGACGCGCTCGGCCTGCCGGATGGGCAGTTGCGCGCCGATGGGCATACCCAGCGCGACCGACGGTTTGATGGGCACGTCGTTGATCAGGATTTTGACAAACTGATTGCCTGCCATCCCGCGCATCAGGAACGTTTCGCCTTCCAGCGCATTGCCGGGTTGCGACACGCGGATGCCCGGCGCGGCGCGTAACACGTCGCCGAGCGTGACGAACCCGTTCCGCTGGATGTCTTCCGCAGTCGCCACCCAGATGGTGAACGGCATTTTGTCGGCTTCCTCCACAGATCGGGTAGCGGAAACGACCTTCGTCAATTGCAAAGACAGGTCGCGCATTACGATATCCCGCTCGGTCAGCCGCTCCGGTGTGAGCAGAAGTGACGAGTCATTTTGAGCAACAAGCAGGCAACTCCAGAGACAGCAAACGAAGAGAAACGGGTATTTCACGGCGGTAAAAATTGTTGGTGCGAAAAGTAACGCGGATTGTGGGGATTCTGACTGTGATTTCAGGATGATTTCTGAGACGGTCTGATTATCATATCTGTTCGGCTTCGCCTCACGTGGTGAGATGGGGGACGCGGATTTGGCGGATCATGCGGATTAAAATGGATTCTTTGTGGCCTTGCGGCCACTAATTTTGATTTTTACAGATTTGTTTCCGCCTTCGGCGGGACGCTATTTTTTTTGACTATGATTCTAATGTGATTTTCTTGATGGCCATGATTTACATCTGTTGTAATCATGGCCATCAAGTAAATCATATTAGAATCATAGTCAAAATCCATATTAATCCGCATAATCCGCGTCCCCCATCCTTCCTAATCCCCGTCGGTTTCCAATCCCTGCAAAATCCCCTTTTCAATCGGCGGCACCCCGCGTTTCATCCACTTCGGTTCGGGCGCGCCCATGAGGTAATGATCGAAAAACTGCTGCATCCGCCGCTGGAAATCCATACGGTTTTGCAGTTTGACGGGCCAGTGCGGCTCATCGTTGTAATTGAGCAGCCAGGAGGGTTTGCCGAGCCGGCGCAGTCCGGAGAACAATTCGATACCCTGATACCAGGGTACCGCGCCGTCCTTGTCGTTGTGCAGGATAAGCAGCGGCGTTTGTACCCGATCGAGCGCGAAAAGCGGCGAATTTTCGAGGTAGCGCATGGGGTACTCCCACAGGCTGCCGCCGATGCGGCTCTGCTGATGCTCATACTGAAATGCACGACTGAGGCCCGATTCCCAGCGGATGCCGCCATATGCCGACGTCATGTTGGCTACCGGCGCTCCTGCTTCGGCGCAGGCGAACATGTTGGTGCGCGTAACGAGATACGCCGCTTGATATCCGCCCCAGGAGTGCCCCTGCAAGGCAATGCGCTTGGGATCTACGAAACCTCGACTGATCAGAGACGTCACACCGCTTACGATGGCATCATAGGCAGATTCGCCCGGGTAGCCGGTGCGGTAGGTAATATCGGGTGCAAAAACCAGGTAGCCCCGGCTGGCATATACCGTATAGTTGATCTGCGAACGGTGAAAATCGGGCGAACGATGCTGGTGCAGGCCGTCCGAAAGTTTTTCATAAAAATTGACGATCATCGGGTACTGCTTTTCGGGATCAAAATCTTCGGGTTTGATGAGCAGTCCGTGCAATTGTTCGCCCGAAAGAGAAGTCCATTCCACCGGCTCGATGGCGCCCCAGCGGTATTCGCTTTGCTGCGGATTGGCATGAGAAATAACCTCGGGTTTGGCGCCCGGATCGCCGTAACGCAGGTATTGTAAATCCGGAAATTCCTGAAAATTTCCTCTTGAAAATAGCAAGGCATCCGCATTCCGGGGTTTTACGGGCTGTTTGGTGTATGCATAATCGCCACCGCCCACAGGCGTGGACTTCCCGGTTTTCAGGTTCAGCCAGCTGTATCCTTCGGCTTTGGTGGGCTCATGGAACTGGTGCAGCAAAATGGTCGATCCGGCAGGAATGCTGCGGGCTTCGGGGTCGAGTTTCAGGTAGCGATACACCGTCTTCTGCTCTCTTCCACGGGTGAGCCGTTCGGGCGTTTTTTTGCCGTCGGGGTCAATTTTCCAGAGGTCGAATTTGTCATAAACGAGGAGCGCCGAATCGTCGTCGAGCCATGCGGCCATCCCGTATTCGTTGGGAAAATCGGGCTGGTCGTTTTCCTCGTTGTAAAATGCAGTATTCCGGTTGTCGGTTAGTCGAATCGTTTCCGAACGCCGGGCATTCCAGGCAAACCAGGCGGTGTCCCGGTCGCTCCACCAATACACGTATCTGACATCCGGCGACAGGCGCGGATTTCCACGCAAGTCTTTAACAATCATACTTTTATCTCCCGATTTCAGGTCGACCGCATATGCGTTTACATGGGCCGCACCTTCGCTGGTAATGTACTGCCCGTAGGGTTCTTCCGTAATGGCAAGCGCCAGGTCGGCATCGCGTTGTTCCTGAAAACGAATTGCCGGAATATCCGGATCCGCCAGCAATACGAAGCGGTTTTTCCGGCAATGCCATACCACCGGGAAGGAGCGTTTTCGCAAGCCTTCCAGTTGTACTTCCTGCTGCGTGTACAGGCGGGTGTCTTTCCAGTTCCATACTTCCACGTCCACGATTTCTTCTTTCAGCAGCGTGGTATCGTTGAGGATAGGCGCCTGCGCGATGCCGAAGTATAGTTTGTCGCCGTTTTCGGAAAAAACGGGGCGGCTGTTTTCGCTGATGGTCCAGTTCGTTTGGCCGGTGTGTTTTAAAAAATCGCTTTCCGGCCGGGCAATAATTTTGGCCGAATCGCCGCCTTCCGAGTAGCACAACTGCAAGGGCCGGATGCGTGCCTTGCTGGTATCGAGGTCGGCCAGAAAAGCGGCCTGCATGCCCCTTTCGTCGAGCGCCAGTTGCTGGAATTTTCCTTTGGAACGGAAGAGTGGTTTTATTACAACATGTTCTAAATCATACAGATACACACCGTTTTTTTGTACGCCTCTATTGGTGCGCATGATCATCGTATCGCCCCAACCGGTGCTGTACAGAAGCAGGTACGGACTTTTTTTCGCCGCCGAAAATTCCTTTACGTAAGCGATGGTATCCTGCATTCCCGATGCTGTGTTCCGCACCACCAGCCGGTAGCCGTTGTCCTTGTCCTCCTTTTTTTCCTTAAGGGCCTTGGGATTAGGTTTGGGCTGGGTTTTGCTGGTATCTTTTTTTGCCGGCGCGGGTTTTTCAGGTTCGCACTGAAACGCGATCCAGCCCGACCATTTTTCCGGAACGAGCACTGTTTTCAGTCGCGGGATTTTTTCGAGATTCCCGGTAGCGAGCGTCAGAATGGCCAGGGTATCTTTAGGCAGGTCTTCGTCTTTTGTTTTTTTGCGGCGCAGCGTTTTCAGACTATCAAGTGCCGGTTTGATGGTAAAAACCAGCAGTTGGTTGTCGGCGGAAAATTGCGCCTCCGATGCCCTTTTAAATACGCGCGTTTGTTTGCTTTCGGCATTCCACAGGTAAACTTCCGCATCACCTTCCGTGACGGGTATTTGCGCCCAGGCCACCCATTTACCGTCTTTTGAAACGCGTTGCTGCTCTATTTTTTTCCAGCGCTGCACGTCCGCATGATCGATGATTTTTTTGTTTTGCTGGCAAAAAACCGGAACTGACAGGCAAAGCAGCAGCCATGCCGGAAGGAGTTGTTTCATAAAACGGAGATTTTTGTACGTTTTGAACAGGATTAAAAAAATTTAAAAGGGTTAACAGGATTTTAGACGCCAAGGTAACAACCGGCTAAATTCTTCTAATCCTTATAAATTTTTCCAATCCTGTTCAAACACGAGATGTTGGTACAGTCATCCGATGACTTAGAGTCATCGGATGACTGTACCACCCAGCATCTGAACAATTTCCTACTTCAAAATCGCATTGCCCACCCCACATTCCAGACACCGCTTCGCGTCGCAGTACCGCGTTTTCAGGTGAATCAGCGACTGACTCTGATAGGCATGCCGCGCCTCCACGCCCAGGTCGCGCCAGCCGTCGAGCAAGGCGTTCGATTCGGCCGGAAGGGCTTCGAGGAGTTGCAAGGCCCGTTTTTGGTAGCGGTCGGTGTTTTTTTGTTTGCCGTAATGAAAAAGAAACGGCACGATGGTATTGATGGTGAGGAGGTGAATAAAATCGCGGCCCGGCGCTTTACTGCGTTTTTGGGAGGGTTTGTCCAGTTGAAAATGGGTTTGCCAGTATTCGCCGGGCTCTACGGTAAACAAATGTTCGATTTCCCGCAGGCTCGCCGCTTCCAGTATTTGAGACAACAAGGGCGTGGAGCGATGCAGCAGCGCTGAAAATTGCGCCAGCCGCACACTCGGGAAATTGGCGGGCCGCAGCCGCAGGAATTTCCACTGTTTTCCGTCCAGCGGCGTCAGTTGGTATTTGTGTTGCAGGAAACGGTATTCTTTTGCCAGTGCTGCCGGGTAAGGCTCCTGCATCGCTGGGTCCAGTAACCCCGCTTGTCCGAATAACAGCGCTTCAATCTGGAACGCATTGTTTTTATGTTTGGCGAGAATAGACAGCGGCAGCGAAGCGGCCAGCATTTCGAACGGATCGGCGTTTACCTTCAGTCCAAAATTGCGCGCCAGCAGCCGGTAAAAAGCCTCCTCCCAATGATTCCCGGTGGCTTCGAGCAAGGTGGCAATGGCTTCCGTTTTTTGTTCGAGGCGTTCTACCAGCAATCGGTCGAGCCAGTTAAGTCGCACAATATCAGGTGTTTGGGTAAAAAAACTTTCGCAGGGAATCCAGGCGCGTTCGTGTTCGAGGCGCTGGTAGGTTTCCAGAATGTTGGCCGGAATACGGTCTTTCAGTTCGAGGCAGGGAATACGTTCGCCGGAAGGGTGCACGACCGGCCGGTCTTCTTCGAGTACGACGTGCAGAATAACGTTGTCGTATGCCGGGTCGTCCTGATGCCCGTGCAGCATCCACTCGGAAGCCTGGAGATGGATCTCGACGTTGCCGGCCCACACGGTGTCGCCGAGCCGGATGCGGGCATTAAAAAAGTCGGGACCCGCATGGGTGTTCCACTCGCCGGGATGCAGGATTTCGAGGGTTTGGCCTTGTGTTGTGGAGAGGTCGTGGTGGCGGAAGCGGCGCCAGCGCCACAGGAAATGAAGAAATGATTCGCGCATGTTTGATGAAGATTAGTTATGCGAATAATGGGTTTGAAGACTGCGAAGCAGTCAAAACTATATGATCTAATTGCCGAGCGTGACATGTTTTTTACCACATAGGAACATAGATACATAGCGTAGTGTACGCTACTGGCTATGTGCCTATGTTCCTATGTGGTAAAATTTAATCTACGTGTGTTTTACGCTTCAGGACACATAAGTTTGACTGCTTCGCAGTCCATTTTAACCCATTATTCGCATTGGTTACATAAATGAATGAGCAAATTTGCAAAATTTCCCGACAATACAATTACCGCAGTGTGTAAATCTTCAGGGTTTCTACCTTTGCTTTTTATCTTTTTGATTATCCGGCTTTAGGAACCTGTTAAGTCATCGGATGACTTTGAGTCATCCGATGACTTAACAGGTTCCTAAAGCCGGATAATCAATTTATCTTCCTATGACAGACTCCTATCATACTATCGTTGCGCCGGCTACCGGCGAATTCAAGGACCGCGGCAGTCGGTTCATCGGGTATGCATATCCGGTTCGGTCGGAAGAAGAAGCGCTGGCTTTGCTGGAAGGTGTGCGGAAGGAGCATTTCAAAGCCAGGCACCATTGTTTTGCATGGCGGCTTGGCGTCGACGGCAGCCGCTTTCGTGCCAATGACGACGGGGAACCGAGCGGAACCGCCGGGCGGCCTATACTCGGACAAATCGACGCCGCCGGACTTACCTACATATTTATCGTGGTGGTGCGGTATTTTGGCGGCACCTTGCTGGGTACTTCCGGGCTCATCCACGCATACCGGGAAGCCGCCGCAGAAGCGATCCGCCAGGCAGAAAAGGTGGAAAAGATCGTAAAAAACCATTTTTTGCTCGATTTCGACTACGCACTCATGCCCGACGTCATGAACGGCCTGAAAAAACTCGACCTGGAAGTCGTCACCCAGGTTTTTGAAGAACGCGGACGCATCGAAATCGCCATCCGGCAAACGGAAACCGCCGCACAACTCCTGAAACTGAAAGCCGCTATCTGGAAGGTATCCACAGATGAAGCGGCCGGGCTGGACTGGCCCGGAGGAATGACTTGTAAAGATATGGTTGAGAATGTTGAGGGTTGAGGTGGTTGAGCACATTCACTCAACCACCTCAACCCTCAACATTCTCAACAACCTCAACATTCTCAACAACCTCAACCCTCAACAACCTCAACAATCTATATGCGCCAGCGTGCCGTTTTTTCAATTGAAAACCTGCCCTTGTGGAAAGCGCGGCTGCTGCACTGGTCGGCAGCGCAGGACCCCGGCATATACCTGGACAGCAATGGGCACCAAGGCAACCGGCTGGCCGAAAAAGGCTGGGAATGCCTGGCAGCGGGCGGCACCATACGGATACTGGAATGCGCGGCGGGAAATGCTTTCGGGCAATTGAAATCACTTCAAAGCGACACGCAGGATTGGCTTTTCGGCTTTCTTTCGTACGACCTGAAAAACGAAACGGAGCGCCTGAAGTCACAACATTTCGACGGAATCGGCTTTCCGGACCTGGGATTTTTTCAACCGGAAATCGTTGCGGGCATCCGGGATGGGTATCTGGAGATATTTTTTAAAAAAGGCGATATAAAAACCATTTTTGACCATTTTAAAACATTCGATAAAAATGTTTTAAAAAATAAATTCAACATAAAAGGTGGTTCACATATATTAAAACCGCGGGTTAATCGCGATGATTATCTGAAAATTGTTCAGCACATACGCGACCACATCGTAGAGGGCGATTTGTACGAAATGAACCTGTGCCAGGAGTTTTTTGCAGAAAAAACAGGCCTCGATCCGGTGGCAGTATTCGAGCGACTCAACCTGATCGGCCTTGCGCCCGCCTCCGCCTTTTTGCGCTGGCACGAGCGCTTTCTGATGAGCGCCAGCCCCGAGCGTTTTTTGCAAAAACGCGGCGACCGACTGGTATCGCAGCCGATCAAGGGGACGCGGCGGCGCGGCGCTACCCTCGAAGAAGACGCCGTCATCCGCACCGAGCTGGCTTCCAATGAAAAAGACCGTGCGGAGAATGTCATGATCGTCGATTTGGTGCGCAACGACCTCGCCCGCAATTGTCTGCCCGGCTCCATTCAGGTCGATGAATTATTCGGCATCCACACTTTTGAAACGGTGCACCAGATGATCTCCACGGTCAGCGGTGCGTTAAATCCGGGCGTACACCCGGTCGATGCACTGCGCGATGCGTTCCCGATGGGCAGCATGACCGGCGCCCCCAAGGTGATGGCCATGCAACTGATCGAACAATACGAACAAACGCGCCGAGGCCTGTACTCGGGCGCAGTCGGCTATTTCGATCCGGAAGGGAACTTTGATTTTAATGTGGTGATTCGCAGCATTTTATACAATGCTGCTACCGGCTATGTATCTGCCCAGGTGGGCGGCGCCATTGTATATGATTCCGAACCGGAAGCGGAGTATGAGGAGTGCCTGGTGAAATTGTCAGCGATGCGATCCGCGTTGCACTAATCCTGCGTTTTCCACGTCGCACCATACTGCTCCACCAGCACATTGTCGTAATAATCCGCTTTTTCGAACAGGTTTTTCAACAAAACCATACCCGTTTCATCATTCAGGTAGCGGTCGAAAATAAGCAGCGAAAGCACGATGTCCTGGTCGTGAACGCTCAGCGTGAGCGCTTCATTCGTATAATTTTCCCGAAGCAGGTACTCGTACAGCGGTTTGATATTTTCCTTGGGCAACTGGCACAGCACCGCATCACAGGAAAGCAGGCCCGTTTTATCGTGGTAAGTAATGACGATGGTAGCGCTGCCCTGCTTGATTTCCCAGGCATTGGGACCACTGCGGCTGAGCGTCACGTCATAGCCGATCTGGGTAATCAGATTTTCGATGGTCTTGCTGATCCCGGAAGGCACGTATTCTTCCACAGAGCCGGGCAATTCGACCTTATTGCCGCAAAAACTGCAAAAACCGTTGTCCACCGTTTTCACTGTCACGATATTCAGGCAAGCCGTACACCGGCAGGCATTGTCGGAATCGGCCAGTGCATACCCTTCGAGCGACTCCTGCAGGTACATGACCGGAAGTGAAAAACCGGTATTGTCGCCATTTTGAATAACAAACGTATTGATACCGACGATTTCGCCGTCGTTGTCGACCAGCGGACCGCCGCTGTTGCCGGGGTTGAGAGCCGCGTCGATGTGCAGGTACGGAACGCCGTTCATCACTTCGCGGGTATTGGAAACAATGCCGCTTTTTACCGAAAATTTGAGTCCGAACGGATGCCCGATAGCAGTGATCTGGTCGCGTTCGCGCAGTGTTTTGCCGGTTCCGAGCCGTACTTCGGGCAAATCTTCCATGTGATGCGGGCCTTCCAGGAATGCGAGGTCGTATTTCTGATCGGCGTAATGCACTTTGGCCAGTTGTTTACCGAATTTGGCGCCTTCGATCACCACCACCCGGTTGCCTTCCACCACATGGTGGTTGGTCACGATCAGCCCGCGGTCGCGCAGGTAAAAGCCGGTGCCGGTGCTGTTCGGCGTGGCGATCTGGATGATCACATTGCGATAGGTCTCTACAAAATCGTTCATTCGGCTTTATTCAGATTTAAATCCTTCATAATCAGGATATAAGATTTCGCGAACAACACCATCGAAGCAAAGTCGAGGCGATTGACGTCGAATTTCAGTTGCGGGAAATGATCGCGGTTTTGTTCGGCAATTTTCCGGATAGCCTTCACTATTTCCGGCTTGTTCAGCCGACCTTCCGCGTCGGCAAAGTTGATATCGAAGCCAACAGACTGGAAAAATCCGGATTCGGTAATCTGGAAAAACAGGTTCAACAGTTCGCGTACCGGCTTGGGCGGCGCATAATGAAACAGCGCGAACCCGGCAATGTACTGCGGCACTGCCAGCGCCAGTTCGTCGTGGTTTTGCTGGATCGGCCATTCCATATTCGGCATTTCACCCTCGATGAGCCCAGCAATGGTGCCGTGGTTGACGGGCGGGTTCACGCCGAACGTACTGCGCGTGCGGTACATTTCCTTGAAGTGCGCCTCCTTGGGCCGGTCGAGCAGTTTTTGAAATTCCTTGCGAATATTCTGCACTTTTACCTGCGGCGTCTGGCTGGTTTTGGCAAAATAAATGGAGTGTATCCGCTCCAGCACATCCATCATAAAACCCTCAGGACGAATAAGATAGTCGAGCCGGAACGCCAGCGCCAGCAACATGTAGGCGTAGGTACCCGGAAACTGGTTGGGATCGGGTTTGCCTTTGTCCATTTCTGCAAATGCACTTTCGATTTCCTGGCGCAGGTAATTGTATTTCAGTTCTTTCTCCGTTTCCGGGATGTCGCCGAAAGTACGCTCTTCTGCCGGGCGCAGCATTTTGAACTCGTCGAGCAGCAGGTCGTCCTGTTTGTCGGCGTGGATGGCGAGTTCGCGCATGGCCTGCAGCAGTTTGTGCGGCGCGCCGTCGATGATGTGCGTATCGAACACGATACACAGGGTATTGTCGGGATCGAGGGCGAAACGGCTGAACTTGAGGTTGAAGTTGTATTCCATCAGCCGGCGCAGAAAACCCACGTTGAGGTCGTCGGCGCGTGCCACCTTGCTTTCTACCTTTACTTTTTCATTGTTGGCAATGCCGGTCACGCGGCGGGAGCCCTGCCAGAATTCGAATTGCAGGGAATCGCCCGACTCCTGCCAGGTGATGTTTTCCACGTTTTCATCTTTCAGAAAAAGCAAAAAATCCCGGTAGGCGTCCATACGATCGCCGCGCTCGAAGGCTTCCAGCGAACGATCGAATGCTGCCTGCTGCGCCTCCGACTTGTAGGCGTCCGTATAGCGCCCGAACACGATGTCGGGTTGCGGTTTTTTGGAAGCGCCAAACAGGCGATCGAAGAGACTCATGAAAGTTTGTTTGCGATTGGTCCTGAAAAAAATCTTCTTTCGTAATGGCTGCGGTTTGGGAAGAGATTTCCGGCAATTTGTGAAAAATATGCCAAATCCGTTTCCTTCCGCGAAATACACGACTAAAAAGAGCGGTAAAAGTAGCAAGTTTGCCGGTAATAAAAACACACTGAAAATGAACGATTTCCGTACCGTGTTGCCCATGCGTCGTGCGCCGTTTTCCATCGGTTTCGACGATCGTTTGTTGCTGATCGGCTCCTGTTTTACGGAAAATATGGGCACTCGGCTGGCAGACGGGAAATTCCGGGCGCTGACCAACCCGTTCGGGATCGTGTACAACCCGGTGTCGATGGCGCGCTGTCTCGAAATTTTAACACAGGAGCGTTCGCCATTCACGGAAACCGACCTGTTCGAAAATGCAGGGCTGTGGCATAGTTGGGAACACCACGGGCATTTTTCGCAGCCCGACCGCAGCGCCACGCTGGCGGGTATCTCGGCGGCGCACGAAACGGCCGCGCAACACCTGAAAACGACCAACCGCCTGCTGCTTACGTTTGGAACGGCCGAGATTTTTACGCTGCGCGATAGCGGCAGGGTGGTGGCCAATAACCATAAAATGCCCGCCGCGGGGTTTGAGCAGCGGCGGCTATCCGTATCCGAAATCGTGGAAAACGTCGGCAGCGTTCTAGAGAAAATACAATCACAAAACCCTGATCTTCAAATCATTATAACCGTCAGTCCGGTGCGCCACATCCGAAACGGCCTGGTGGAAAACCAGCGCAGCAAAGCCACCCTGCTGCTGGCTTGCGAAGAAATCTGCAAGGCATTGCCGGGCACATTTTATCTCCCGGCCTACGAACTTTTACTCGACGACCTGCGCGATTACCGTTTTTACGCGTCCGATATGCTGCATCCCTCGGATGTGGCCGCGGATTATATCTGGGACTTTTTCAGGGAAACGTTTTTTACGGAGGAAACGCGCCGGCTGCATGCCCGCGTGGAAAAAATATTGACGGCCGCCCGGCACCGGCCTTTTCATGCCGGAACGAAGGAGCACCGGGCGTTTGCGGAAGCGCAGTTGGGGGCTATTGCGCAGTTGGAGGGGGAATTTCCGGGGCTGGATTTTTCGGTGGAGAGGGCTCAATTTCAAGGTGTTGCAGCATGATTCGCCGTTCATTACCGGGTACTTAGTGGTGGTATGAGCAATAAAACAATCCCAAGCGCAGTAGAAAGGTTGAGAAGAAGATCTGGCAAAGTGGAAACCCTAATTACAGACTATGCCTAATTTGAGTATTCTAAAGTTCCTGATATTATTCGCTTTCATACCAAGCTGCGAATACTCTCCAAAAAATGTTTTGGAACCGAGGGAGTTGGGGTGCGGGCTCTGGTGGCTTTATGATGAACGACCAACATCTGGTTTCATTTGTTTTGATGCAAAAAAGTACAGATTCTATACGATCACCAGGACAGGGGCTTTACGCAGGCCTTTCCCCAGTGATGTGATTGACCCATTAACAGAATATGGAGAATGGGAAATAAAAAACGATTCTCTTTTTCTTCAAGGGAAATCTTATTCCGAAATTAAAAACACGTTTGACACCGTTTATATTAGATCAAACGTGTTTTTAATGGATGAAACACATAAGTTTCAAATAACAAATTGTAACTGTGATAACTTGGTTGCACAGTTCAAAGGTGGTGTTATTGATAGTATTCAAACGTTATTAAATTATAAAGAGGGAGAAAGGTAATTATTCTGGAATACAGTCCCCCTCCGTCATGGTGTTCCTTAAACTTAACTACTGACGCCCACGCCGTACGTGATGAGTAAAAACCGGCTTCGGAGAAGACTAACATTTGTAGAAAACCCAGGCATTGTCACCGGCTTCGGAGAAGCCTAACATTTGTAGCCGAGCATTTGTAGAATTCCAGTAGAAGTTCCATTTGTTTTTTAAATGATTATTGTTTTTTGAAATCCCATGTCGGGGGTATTGTACAAGGCGTCTACAAATGTTGGGCTTCTCCGAAGCCGGTGACAATGCCTGGGTTTTCTACAAATGTTGGGCTTCTCCGAAGCCGGTAGTAATGCTTGATTGACACAGTTTTCTGAACACACCCTAAAATTACTGCCCTATACCTCAAACTTACTGCTCCATATTTACCCACGCCCAGCGCCTAGGCATCATCGAGCGCTTAGTGGTGGCATGAGAAATAAAAACAAGGCGTTTTTTTGTCCGGACGGACAAAAAAACGCCTTGTTTTATTGCTCATGCCACCACTTGTATTTACGCATAGCAAAGGCAGGAGACTTGGTTTATACTACATGTCCGCGTGGTGCTGAAAACACCACGCGGGCATGTAGAAACCTGCGGGCATTTTTCCGGGCTTCGCCCGAAAGATCGGGCATGAATGCCATCCTCCCGACGGCCTGAAGGGCCGTGCTACCTTACATATCGTAACTGAGTTCCACCACCGCCGTTTCCGGGTGCGACTGACACGTAAGTATATACCCCGCCTTCACCTCCTCGTCGTCGAGGGCATAGCAGGCGTCCATTTTCACAGTCCCACTGATCACCTTCGCCATGCAGGTAGAGCAGGCACCGGCGGTGCAGGAGTACGGCGGATCGTATTTTTCCTTTACCAGCACGTCGAGGATGGTAACGCCATCGGGCACTGCGACTTCGAATTTTTCGCCTTTCAGGTGCACGATCACCTTTTTGCCGCCGGCGCCTGCGGCATCAAATTCGCCGGCGACGTGGTTGGCATTTACAAAGTGTTCGCTGTGCACCTGTTTGGTGGGAATATCGCGTGCCAGCAGGGTGGTTTTTACCGCTTCCGCCATACCGCCCGGACCGCAGATGAAATACAGGCAGTCGCCCTCGGGGCCGTGCGGCATATTTTCATCGAGGAAGTAGGTAGCCGTGCGGCCGTCGATCCGACCCGTTTTACCTTTCCAGTTGGTCGTCGATTTTTTGAACATGCCGAAAATACCGCTGCTCCCGGGTTCTTTTTTGGGCTGGCTGAGCACGTGCTCCACATGCAACTGGCCGTTGTAGCGCTCGGCAAGTTGGTCGAGTGCATCACGGAAAATGATCTGTTCTTCGTTGCGGCTGCCGTACAGCAGGAAAATAGCGCTCATCGGCTCGCTTTCAAGTACGGTGCGGATGATCGACATGAGCGGCGTGATACCGCTCCCCGCACCGAACATGTAGTATGTGCGGCGCTTGTCGGGATTGAGGTCGTTGTAGAACCGGCCCTGCGGCGCGGCTACGTCGATGGTGTCGCCTTCTTTTACAGTATCGTGCAGCCAGGTAGACACTTTCCCGCCGGACACTTTTTTTACAGTAACAGCCAGGCGGTTTTCAACCGGGCTCGACGACATGGAATAGGAGCGGCGTAGTTCGTGGCCGTCGGCTTCATGGCGAACTGTAATGTATTGACCCTGTTTGTATTGGAACAAGGGCGCGAGTTCGGGCGTGATGTCGAACTCCAGCGTAACCGTGTCGGCGGTTTCGGGAATGACCGATTTTATTTTGAGTTGAAAAAAGTCCATGTGGGTGGCGGAAAGTTTTAAAAAGTCCGCAAAAGTACGCTTCCGAAACAAAAGAGAATTTGAATAGTTTTGCACGGTAAATGAAGGTTATATGAAGGATGCCAAATATCTGGCAGCATACCTGTTGCCGCTGAGTGCTGCGGCCGCCCTTTACTGGCAGGGTGGCTGGGCCTGGGCCACCGTTTTGCTGGCTTTCGTGATCATTCCCGTGGTGGAAATTTTCACGCCCGAATCCACGGAAAACGTGACGCCCGAGCAGGAATCTGTTCGCACAGGCATTGGTTTTTTCGACTGGCTGCTGTACCTCAACATACCCATGGTGTTCGGACTTGTTTTCTGGTATTTGAAAGTAATTTCAAATACTGCCCTTACCATTCCTGAAATAACGGGCCTTACGCTCGGCATTGGCATCATCCTCGGCGCCAACGGCATCAATGTGGCGCACGAACTCGGTCACCGCAGCCGGCGTTCGGAGCAGTTTTTGTCGAAACTCCTGCTGCTGCCGACTTTGTACCAGCATTTTTTCATCGAACACAACCGGGGGCACCACAAAAACGTGGCCACGGACAGGGATCCCGCTTCGGCGCAGTTCGGACAGGTCGTTTATACATTTTGGTTCCGGTCGGTATGGGGAAGTTGGCGCAGTGCCTGGACGCTCGAGCGGGAACGGCTGACGAAAGAAGGCAAACCCTTCTGGTCGTGGCACAACGAAATGATCCGGTTCACTTTGTTCCAGGTTTTGTGGCTGGGCGCCATCGCCTGGTATTTCGGAACTACCGGACTGCTTGGCGCACTGGCCATCGCGACTATGGGCATTCTGCTGCTGGAAACCATCAACTACGTGGAACATTACGGCCTGCGCCGCCGTTTGCTGGAATCGGGCAGACCCGAACCTGTGCGCCCCGAACATTCGTGGAACAGCAACCACGAACTGGGCCGCATCTTTTTGTACGAACTCACGCGGCACAGCGACCACCATTTTAAAGCCACGCGAAAATACCAGATTCTGAGGCATATGAACGAAAGTCCGCAATTGCCGTTCGGTTATCCGACCAGTATTATAATTGCCCTGCTGCCGCCGCTGTGGTTCGCAGTCATGCATCCCAGGCTGCGGAAAACTGCCGCTGCGATGGGGATATAAATCCGGGAAGGTGTTTGGGGGGGGTACGGGTTTATGGGTTTATGAGTTTATGGGTTTATATTTAGCCGCTCGGTGAATTAAAATCAGCTTATTTATCGAGCGGCTAAATATAAACTCATAAACCTATAAACCCATAAACCTAAAACCCATAAACCCCCAAACACCCTCCCGACAAACAAAACACACATGCTCCTTGCAAAAATCCAGTCTTCCGTCAATGGGTATAAAAACTGGTTATTATCATTAAAAACACACCCTTTTGCGCACAAATGGGAATCCGTGCAGCATTTTCAGACCAACTGGGACGCGGAAGCCGCCGATCCGGTGGAGATGTTCGATCGCTGTTTTCAAAATTCCGAAACGCGGCGGCTCTGGCAAACAGCCAACTGGTATCCCAAGCGTATGATGTCCGAATTCTGGAAATTCGATCCGATGACGGTGCGGCTAATGTTCAACGACCTGTTCAATGAAACGAAAGAAGTGGACGGACGTATCAGCAGGTTCCTGTTCGGCTGCGACACGTTGCTGCACGACTATAAAAGAGCCAACATCACGTCTGTTGAAAATAACCACTACCACGGTGATTTTCAAATGATTGCACTGTACCTGGCTTTCCGTTATCCGGAGAGTTATGCGCCGTACGACTTCCCGGTGTTTCAAACGACGCTCACCAAATTCGGCTCGCGCGACATTCCGCAGCAAAACGACCTGGCGCGTTATTTCAAGGTGCTACGGACTTTGATGACTTTTATCTTGAAAGACCCCGCTATCGAGCCGGCTATGCAACGGCTGTTGTACTCCAACCGCTATTACAAAGGAAAAACGCTGCTGCTGGCGGAGGATTTTTGCCGGTTTGCGTCGGAGACGCCTTTAGTGAAGGGGGATTTGGGATAGAGCCGCAGATTTCGCGGATTAGTATTGATTTTGAGTGGCCTGACAGCCACTTGTCTGACTATGATTTTTGACTATGATTTTAATGATTAATATGATGGCCATGATTAGCGTCTCACATAATCATGGCCATCATATTAATCATTAAAATCACAGTCAAAATCAATATTAATCCGCAAAATCCGTCCCCATCATCCCATTATCATGTCCAGAATATCTGGCGTATTGATTCCCTGAAATCCCGGCACGTGCACCTGATAGAACTGTAGCAGTTTCTGCAACACTATTTTTCGGTCGGCGCGCGTCATTTTTACTTCGTGGCACCGTTCCAGCGGCACTTGAAGCAGCGCCAGCATCTGGGCCGATTGTTCGGCACGCAGGGAATCGCCGTGCAAGGGCTCCTGCCTGGAAAACACACCTTCTTTCAGGTCGAAAAAAACGGGGGTATCATCGTCGGCATCTCCTTCCGGCTGAAACCCGAGAAAGCCCGTGAGTTGCAATAAAAAATGCAGGTGCAGGTTAGCAATCGGATGCGGCGTGGTATCGAGCCAGCGCAGGTTTTCGAGTATAAAATGCATCAGATCGCGGTCGTCTGAGCCTTCCTGGATACATTTTTTGCACACTTCGGCCATAAAAAGCGCTACCGCGCCGCGGCGGATGTCGAACGGAATTTTGCTCCACACTTCCGAAGCGCGCACTTCCTTGAGCCGGTTCAGGGCGTTGGGCTCGTCGCGGAAATAGGCCACCAGTTCCACCACCGTCATAGGCTGAAACAGGTTGTAGGGCATTCGCGCCTTGGCTGCGCGCACGCTCCCTGCGATAAAACTGTGCAGGCCTTTTTCCTCCGTAAAAATATCGGTGATCACACTGGTTTCACCATATTTCACGGTACGGATAACGATGCCGCGGGTTTTGAGTAGCATGGTGGTTGGGTGTTGTTGAGAATGTTGAGGGGTTGAGGGGTTGAGGGGTTGATACAGTAAAATAAATTGGTTTTGCCAGGAGAAAGGTCTTCATTTTATATCCATTCTCGCCAATTTTCACGAGCAAAAGCCAAGAGCAGCGTGTCATCCTGAGTGCAGCGAAGGAACTAACATTACCATGGATTCCAGACAATAACAGATCCTTCGCTGCGCTCAGGAGGACACGCTGCTCTTGGCTTTTGCCTTGAACACAGGGAAAATTGTGTAAAATCCGGTTTTTGTTTTCAATAAAATCAATTTCTCTCTATAGGGCGGCCTAATATCAACCTCACAAACCCCTCAACCCTCCACAATCTCAACATCTCAACAATTTACTTAAAAATCAAATCCAGCAGCGTTTCCAGTCCTACCGTTCGTTCGCTGTCCCAGGACGTTGCGGTATCTGCCGAAACAGCAGAAACGCCGCGGCGGTTTTTGGAAAGGTCCAGCATTTTCCCCCGTTCGGGTTCGGTAAAACGGCTAAACGTACGCCGGAGCACCGGCAGGATTTCCCGAAAAAAATCATCGTTCAATTGCCCGACCCAGTCGTTCAGAATGTCCCAAAGATCGGGATAATGCAGCAGTAAAAGTCCGCTGCCGTGTAAAAATCCGTCGAGCCACTGGGCCGCTTCCGCAGTGGGTTGTGCGGGCGCCAGATGATACCGCATGGCATCGCCGGTATCTGTTGCGGCCAGGTCCTTTTTATCGAACAACAGCCGGCAGGCAACCCCGGAAATCAGGGGCGCCGAGGCCTCCGAGCCGTATATCTGCCGGAGCGATTGCAGCCAAAGCGATTCATAATCAGCCACTTGTAAAATACCGAACGCCCGATTGACGGCCATCATCTTTTTCAGGATATCGATCGCCACATCTTCATGCACGCCGATGCAGGCAGCGGGCAGTTGCAGGCAAACGCGGGGCGCCAGTTGTTGCAGCAATTGACTGATACTGTCCGTATTGATCTGGCGGGCATTGCCGTAGCGCAGTACTTCGGCCAGGGGCAGCAGGGTATCGGCAAGCAGCAGCACATCGCGCGACAAAGCGCTGAGGTTGCGGAGTTTTTGCAGCAGATCGGGCACAATGGCCGGCAGGTCGGCTTTCAGGGCGGCATCGAGCAAAGCGACGAGTTCGGAAAGATTTTCCGACTGCCGCACTTTCCGCCGGGCGCGGTGGATGGCCGCTTCTTCGACGGTGCTACCCCAAACGCCGGCTTCGATAAGCCGAATTTCGAAGTCGGGCAGCCATTTCAACTCCCAGTTTTCGTGGAATCGGCCGTGTTTGCCGTCGCCGCTGGAAATTGTTTTGCCCCAGGGAAGCTCCAGCAGCAACAGCCGGTGCAGAAAGTGGCTTTTGCGCAGGTGTGCCGCTTCACGCAGATCGAGTTCCAGCGCTTTTTCGTGTGTGCTTTTTTCCAGCCTGCAACTGCGCACCTGCTGGTCGAAATCTGCCTTCAGCGGGGTAATGGCCATGGCATCCGGTACGGCGCCGAGCTGGTCGCCGACGACCAGTTGTTTGTCGATCAGGTCGAGCATTTTTTCACTGCCTTCGCAGAGCACGGTCACGGCTGCCTCGCGCAATTCGTCGAGCCCGGGCAGCGCCGTTTGCCGCAATACGGCCAGCGTTTCAGCCAGCCGCGCGGCTTCCATCACGTGCGCCGACGATACCGGCAGGTCGTGTTGCCGGAGCAACTCCGCCGCACGGGCCAGCCAGATGGCTGCGGGCGAATGCTTGACGTCGTGTTCCCATAGAATGCGGTACCAGCCCGGCGCCACGATACCGGCGCTGTAACCGCTTTGCGCAGCCAGGCGGTCGAACGACCAGGGTATCCAGGTGCATTCGGTTTTTACTTTTTTCAGGCCCTTCAGCAGGGCCGCGTCGGCGCTTGCTTTTATGCGGTCGGTATCGGCCAGCGCGGGGCTGTGCCAGGCGCCGCACACCACTGCAATGCGTTGAAAACCATCTTTTTGTGCCTGCCGGATCGTTTGCCGCATGTATGCCTCGCGCAGCAGGGTTTCGGGCGTTTCACTATGGGCTTTGTCGTCGCGCAGGGTACGCATCAGGTGTACGAGCAAAGGAAAAATGGACGGGCCGGGATCGGCAGGATGATCGGGCGCGCGGCGTTCTACCAGTGCATCCCACCAGCGTTCGGGGTCGGTATAGCCGGCGAGCGCGGCCATCCGGCGGAATGGATCATCTTCCTTGCGTTGCGTAGCCGTTTCGGCGGTGGCAAACAGTTCCGTGGCCTGTTGTTCTTTCAGGATAAAGGAAATGCCCATCGGCAAATCCATGAAGCGCAGCGGAATGTTTTGAGCCAACCCGTATTTCATAGCCTGCCACTCGGGCGAAAATTCGGCGAACGGAAAAAACGAGGCCTGTGAAAGATTTTTTGGATTGTACACCAGCATGGCTACCGGCGGCTTCAGCCGTACATCGGCCACCCATGAAATCAGATTCCCGGCATCGGGCGGACCCTCGATCAACACCACGTCCGGCGCGAAATGCGCCAGGCCCTGCACGAGGCTGCGTGCCGAACCGGGGCCGTGGTGGCGGATGCCGAAAATTTCAATTTGCATACTGGATATGTGGTATTTGAACAGGATTTACGGGATTTAAAAGGATTTACCAGGATTTAGCGCGAAGTGAGAATCCTGGTAAATCTTTTAAATCCGGCAAATCCTGTTCAACCTACTTGTTTCTGAACGGTGAATTTTCCTGGTGCACTTTTACCAGTTCGATACAGTAAAAAAGACAAAGGTACAAAGCGACCGAACCCAGCACGACCAGCCAGTCCGACGATTTTTGAAGGATCAGCAAATCATATGTGCCGTGAATAATAACGGCCAGCGTAAAACCAAATGCCAGCAAATTCGTTCTCTTGTCCCGGTTGAATTTTGCAAGGCCGGTATAGTAGCCGGTCACGATCCCAAAAACCAGGTGTGCAGGTACGGCGGTGAAGGTGCGGAGCAGCAGTGGTTCGGCGCCGAAACGATGGATGTACAGAATGTTTTCCGCTGTGGCGAAACCCATGGCTACTAACACTGCATATACGATACCGTCCATGGGTTCGTTGAAAAAACGCCAGACGAAAGCGCCCAGGAGCAAGGCAAGCATTTTAAAAAATTCTTCGTTGAAGGCTACTGCGCCGTAAGCGATCCAGATAGTTTTCCAGAGTCCCCATCTTTCGGGAATGGGGTCGGGACATGCCCATTTTTCGAATGCGATAGCGGGGATGGTAGCGGCAACGCCCAGCCCGAAACAGATCAACAGATTCAGGGTTCCTTCGCGCTCGTACTTATCGGCGCGAAAGACAGCATAACTGATCAGCAGACCAGGCAATACAGCTAGAAACAATAACAGGTAACCAAACAAAATCAGCGGTTTATTTTGTGCATAAACAATTGATTTTCAACACCTTTTCATACCAAACAAATCCTTTCATTCCTGAATACATTTTCTTATTTTTGTGCAAAAATTGAAGCAGGCGCGTGAAGTTTGATGCGGATGTGAGGATTTGATCGGGAATTTACCGAACGAAGTATACCCGCGTTTTTCCAATCTCAAATCCTCGAATACTCGCATCCTCAAATACTCAACTCTCTGCCCCTCACGTTGACTCCTCACTATGGTTTTCACTTCCAAACTCATTGAAAAATCGGTCGATGCCTTCGCATCATTGCCCGGTATCGGCCGCAAAACGGCCCTGCGTCTGGTGTTGCACCTTCTGAAACAGGACAAGGCAGCCACAGAACAGTTCACCGCAGCACTGACGGCCATGCGCGAAGGTATTCGCAGTTGCCAGATTTGTCATAATCTTTCTGATACCGATACCTGCCAGGTGTGCAGCGACCGCCGCCGCGATCACAGCCTCGTGTGCGTTGTAGAGAATGTGCGCGACCTCATGGCCATCGAAGATACGAACCAATACCGCGGATTATACCATGTGCTGGGCGGAATTATTTCTCCTATCGAGGGCGTGGGACCGGGCGATCTGAACATTGAAACCCTGATACAACGCCTCCAGAAAGGTGAAGTTCGTGAAGTAATCATGGCCATCAGCCCTACCATCGAAGGGGAAACCACGATTTATTATTTGTCTAAAAAACTCCAGCCTATGGGCGTCCGTTGCAGCACAATTGCGCGTGGCGTGTCCTTCGGCGGTGACCTGGAGTATGCGGATGAACTGACCCTGGGGCGCTCGATCGTGACCCGCGTGCCATACTCCGGATCGGGTGCTGACAATGAAAATGGATAAATCCTGTCATTTCGGCGGATGCGTCGTACTTTTGCCCCTCGAATCTTTTCAGGTTTTATGAAACAATCTACCATTCAGCATCCGGTTTCCGTTCAGGGCGTCGGATTACATACGGGCAAAGCGGTAACGCTCACTTTCAAACCGGCAGACGCCAATCACGGTTTTCGTTTCCAGCGGATCGATTTACCGGAACAACCCGTGATTCCGGCAGACGTGAAACTGGTTATTTCCACCAACCGCGGAACTACCCTCAAAAGTGGCGAAGCGCAGGTGTCTACCGTCGAACACGTGTTGTCGGCGCTCACCGGGCTGCATATCGATAACGTCCTGATGGAACTCGACGGCCCGGAAATGCCGATCATGGACGGCACTTCGATGCCTTTTGTAAAAGCGCTACAGGAAGCAGGCCGGAAAGACCTGGAAATCGATCGCGATTATTTCATCGTGACGGAACCTATTTCCTATAAGGACGAAGTAACCGGAACGGAATTGCTGGCACTGCCCGCCGATGAGTTTCAGGCCACTGTCATGATCGATTTCAATTCCAAGGTGCTTGGGCAACAATTCGCCTCGCTGCACGGCATGGACAATTACGTAGATGAAATTGCGCCCTGCCGCACCTTCGTATTCGTGCACGAACTGGAAAAACTGCTGGAAATCGGCCTGATCAAAGGCGGCGATATGGATAATGCCATCGTAATTGCCGACCGCCGCATGGAACAGGAAGAACTCGATGCACTGGCCAAAAAAATGGGTAAAGCCAGCATCAAGGTGGATGCGGAAGGTGTGCTGAATACCGTGAAACTGCATTTTCAGAACGAACCGGCGCGGCACAAACTGCTCGACGTTATCGGCGACCTGGCTCTGATTGGTAAACCTATTCTCGGCAAAATCGTTGCTACCAAACCCGGCCATACTGCCAACGTCGAATTTGCCAAGATCCTGAAGAAAAACCACACGGAAAAACGCCGCCTGCTGGGCATTCCGAAATACGATCCGGAAAAAGAACCCATTTACGACGTGAACGGCGTGATGGGCCTGTTGCCGCACCGACTGCCTTTTCTGATGGTCGACAAAATCATCGAGATCAGTGAACAGCACGTGGTAGGCGTGAAGAACATCACCATGAATGAACCGTGTTTTCAGGGGCATTTTCCCGACAATCCGGTATTCCCGGGTGTGCTGCAGGTAGAAGCCATGGCCCAAACGGGCGGCATTCTGGCGCTGCACAACGTTCCGGACAAAGGGAATTGGGATACCTATTTCCTTAAAATCGACAATACGAAATTTAAAGCCAAGGTTGTACCTGGCGATACTTTAATCCTGAAAATGGAATTAATCGAACCCATCCGCAGAGGCATTGTGCATATGCAGGGTACCGCTTATGTAGGCAACAAGATTGTCAGCGAAGGTGAACTCACTGCTCAGATCGTCCGGAGAGCAAAACAAAGCGGCACGGAAGGATGAAATCGAATCAAAGCAAAACCACTTGCACGGTCATGCCGGGCAGGCCTTACAACCATTCTGTTGCATGAGTTACACTGACAGCTTGCGGGTGATACACCCCAACGCAAAAATTGGTAAAAACGTCACGATCGGGCCGTTTACGGTCATTGAAGAGGATGTCGTGATCGGCGATAATTGCTGGATCGGCTCCAACGTGAACATCCTGAACGGCGCGCGTATCGGTGAAGGATGCCGCATTTTCCCCGGCGCGGTCATCAGCGCCGTGCCCCAGGACCTTAAATACAAAGGGGAACCAACAACCCTTGTACTCGGCAACAATGTCACAGTCCGCGAGTGCTGCACGCTCAACCGGGGCACCAGCGCGGCGAATACTACCTACATCGGCGACAACTGCCTGCTGATGGCCTACGTACACGTGGCCCACGACTGCATCATTGCAGAACGCTGCATCCTCGCCAACAACGTGACCCTCGCCGGCCACATCGATATCGGCCGCAATGCCACACTGGGCGGCCTCGTGGCTGTGCACCAGTTTGTGCGCATCGGCGAGCAGGCCATGATCGGCGGCGGATCGCTTGTACGCAAGGATGTCCCGCCTTTCGTTACGGCCGCCAGGGAGCCGCTTTCCTATGTGGGCATCAACTCCACAGGACTGCGCCGCAGGGGATTCAGCAAGGAGGACATGCACCACATCGAGGACATCTACCGCATCCTGTTCGTGCGGGGCCTGAGTGTGCGCAAAGCGCTGACTACCATTGAAAAGGAGCTGCCTGAGTCTGCTTACCGCACACAAATTACCAGTTTCGTACGCGATGCCAAACGGGGCCTCATGAAAGGCTTTCGCACTACCAGCGGTGCTTCCAAACCCGGAGATACACACCAGGAAGGATGATCGTTCGGCTGCAAAATGCGGGCAAACGCTACCGCCTCGACTGGATCTTTCGCGGACTGGAATATACCTTCGACAGCCCCGGACGTTATGCCGTGCTCGGCCCCAACGGTTCGGGTAAATCCACCTTGCTCAAGGTTCTTTCCGGCCACCTCTCGCCGTCCAAAGGCCGTATCCTGTTTGAAAAAAACGGCAAAACGCTGGAGCCCGACGATGTGTATCACTCGGTGAGTTATGCCGCTCCGTATATCGAACTGATCGAGGAATTTACGCTGGAAGAGGCGCTGAAATTTCATGCCCGCCTGAAACCCATGCTGCCTGGCATCACACCCGTACGCTTGTACGAGTTACTCTCCCTGCCCCGCGCCCGCGCCAAGGAAATTCGTTTTTTTTCTTCCGGTATGAAGCAACGGGTAAAACTGGCGCTCGCTATCTGCTGCGACACACCTATTCTCCTGCTCGATGAGCCTGCCACCAACCTCGACGTGCAGGGCGTGCAATGGTATAAAAATCTGATCGCGGAATTTGCGGCCGACCGCCTGGTCATTATCGCCTCGAATGACCCGCACGACGCGGAGTTTTGCCCCGTGCATTTGAATATACTGGACTTTAAATAAGTTATTAGTTATCGGTTATTAGTTATCAGGGTGGTAGGGGACCATCTGCACATTTGCATGGCCACCCTAACGAGCAGCCATGCAAATGTGCAGATGGCCCCCTACCACCCTGATAACTAATAACCGATAACTAATAACTAAACAACAGCCATCGTCAGTTGTCCGATCGCGTGATCCAGAAATCCCGGAATCAGCGTATCGAACGTACGTTGTATTTTTTGCGGATTCGACAAGTCGCGGATCATGCGGAAATACCGCGCTTCTCCGTGTTCTTCCACGATAGATTGCCGGCGCGTGGGATCCATAAAATGGGTGAGCAGGCCTTCCGGATCGGCCTCGGGGTGAAACTGCGTGCCGATCATTTCAGGGCTGAAGCGCATGGCCATAATAGCGCGTTCGTAGTGCACGTGCGGGCGGAGTTTTTCCAGACACAGAATCGTGGCGCCCATTTCTTTTTTGCGTTCCTTATCGGGCTCCACCACCTGATAGCGACGGAAATCAGCAATATAGAACGGATCGGACAGGCCCTCAAACAAAGGTTCTTCCTTGCCAGTATGCGTTTTATGCACGGGATAGGTGCCGAAAGACATTTTGTAGCGTTGGGTCACTTTTCCGAGTCCGAAATAATGGCAGGCCATTTGAAAAGAGTGGCAGATAAAAAAGCAATACTTTTTTGCTTCCGGCTCTTCCGTTTGCTTGTTGTAATCCCACAGCTGCCCGATCAGGTTGTAGAAAGGTTCCTGCCAGGCGCCGCCGCTTTCCAGCGGGTCGCCGGGACCACCTGAAAAAATGTAGATGTCATAGGAAAGATCGGGGATTTCCGTTTTGGCGCGCACGTCGAAATGATCGTACTCGATCTCGCGGGCATAATGGTGCAAAATCTTGTTCAGCATGGGAATTCCACGGTTGGATTCACCATTGTACATATCGATCAGAGCGGCACGGAGAAGAGGCATATCGCGCAGGTGTTAATTTGTTTGCAATGTATAAGACAAAAAACGAACCACTTTGGTTGAGGCGCGTTTCTTATGGACAAGGACTATTTTAAAACCGGCGGGATAAAAAGAAAGACAAAGATCGTGGAAGCATTGGTACCGGGCGCTTTAATTTTTGTCAACGACGTTCAAAAATAGTAAGTTTGCCGGCCCTGATTTTACTTTAACCTGATTATCAACTACTTGAATATGGAATTTGTTTCAGAAGATATCATAGATGCCGTCATCGAAGAACTGGAAGCGTTCTCCGACGAACAATATGAAGAACAAATGGAGTCTTTCGCAGAAGCGCAACCGGTGCTGTTTGCCTGGCTGTTCAGCGAACATTTCGACCTGCTCGGCGAAGACGAAAAAGGCTACCTGCAATACCTCGCGCTCATCGCCTGGAAGTCTATGGTGAAGGTCAACGGTCCGTTGGAGGCTGTTTCGGAAGACCAGATCGGAGAAGCCGAAGAGAAAAACTACGAAATGCTGGAACTCTCCACCGGCAAAAAATTCCGCGACCGGCTCGACCCGTTTTTTGAAAACAGCGACCAGGAAGACCTGATTGCCTTTGCCGAAGAAGCCGTGCTGGAAGACGAGGACGATCCGGAATCGCTGGTTACCAAAGAAGGCCGCGAACCGATCTTCATCGCGCTGAAGTCGATGGTGGATGCGCTGTCCCAGTTGTGAGTTGTGAATTGTCAGTTGTGAGTTGTGAGTACGTTTAGCCACTCACAACTCACTATTGACAACTCACTATTCCACTCCGATTTCGTCCAGGAACAGCCAGGATCCGTTGCCTGCTCCCGGCGCGCCTTCCGGTATAACGCCGAAGGCGGTGGCTACCAGTTTCAGGTAGCGGTATTTTGCCTTTTTCGTTTCAAATTTTACCGTTTCAATAGCGAAGCCGTCCATTTTTGTGGTCGTATCGATGGTTTGTTTGCCGATAGAGGTAAAGTTTTTTCCGTCCATCGATCCGAATACTTCGATGGCGCGCGGCGGATAAATCCGCGACCCGTTGTTGTAGAGGTAGTGTGTCGTGACGCGTTTAAATTCGGTAGCCGTACCGAAATCGATCACCGGATCGATATCCGTATTGACCAGCCCGACCCACTGGTTCCAGGTTTTCATCGTACCTGAAATACCGTTCGTGAGCCCATTGGCATCGCCACCGGTGTATTTGTCGGGTGTTTTGGTCATTTTATACGACTTGCCGGTGGCTTTGTTTACCTCGTATTTCACTTCACGCACATTCCCCAGTTGTTTGTCGCCCTGGAAAAGTGCGGCTTTCAAAGTTTCGCTTTCCATCATGCTCAGGGGCGCCGAATACATTTTCGCTTTCGGCGACGGGTCTTTTCCATTGGTAGTATAACGGATTTGCGAACCGGCATCGAGGGTTGTGAGCGTTATTTTCCCTTTTGAAACGGACACGTTCACGTCGTAAAACGTTTTGGCATAATTGACGCCCAGGGCATCCAGCCGCGCAAAATGGCTTTTGATGCGCTTGGAGAAATCCTTCCAGTTTTTTTTCTCTTTGGCACTCCAGGCAATTTCGGCCAGGGCGCAGGCGCGGGGATACACCATGTACTCTACCCTGGCGCCGTCGTGGATGTATTCCGTCCACAGGTTGGCCTGGGTCCCCAGAATATGTTTGGCTTCCTCGGCCGTAAATTCGTCGGGTACCGGTTCGTAACTGTACACAGTTTCAAGGGGCAGGTAGCCGCCGATCGCCACGGGTTCGGTCGTAGGGTCGCCCTGATAATAATCCAGATAGAGGTGTGTGGAAGGCGTCATGATAGCGTCGTGGCCGGCTTTGGCAGCAGCGATGCCACCTTCCACGCCGCGCCAGCTCATGACGGTAGCGCTGGGTGCGAGGCCGCCTTCGAGGATTTCGTCCCAGCCGATCAGTTTTTTGCCACGTTTGGCGAGCATGGCTTCCGCCCGGCGTATGAAGTAGCTCTGTAGTTCGTGTTCATCCTTCAGGCCTTCTTTTTTCATGAGTTGCTGGCAAAATTCCGACTTCTGCCAGGTTGTTTTCGGGCACTCGTCGCCGCCGATGTGCACGTACGGCGCAGGGAACAGGGCGCAAACTTCCGCCAGCACGTCGTCTATAAACTGGAACGTCTGCTCTGTCGGGCAAAATACGTCCTCGAATACGCCCCATTTCGTGGCCGCTTCGTAGGGTCCTTTTCCGCAGCCGAGTTCGGGGTAGGCCGACAGCGCGGCAAGGGCATGGCCCGGCATTTCAATTTCCGGAATGATAGTGACGAATTGTTTGCGGGCATACTCAACCACGTCTTTCACTTCTTCCTGTGTGTAGTAACCGCAGTATTTTTTGCCGTCGTATTTAACAGGCCGGTCGGTGTAATGGCCTTCCAGCGTTTCCTTTCGGCAGGATGCAATAGTTTGCAGTTTCGGGTATTTTTTGATTTCAATCCGCCATCCCTGGTCGTCCGTGAGGTGCCAGTGAAAAGTATTAAGTTTGTGGATAGCCAGCAGGTCGATGTAGCGCTTGACAAATTCTACCGGGAAAAAGTGCCTGCTCACGTCGAGGTGCAGGCCACGGTATTGAAAACGCGGCGCATCAGTGATCAGGCATCCGGGTGCCGACCATTTAAAATTCTCCGGGCGTACGGCGCCGCCTTTGGATTTAGTTTTGGCAGGCAGTGGCTTTGCATTGATTTCCGGGGGGAACAATTGCCGCAGCGTCTGGATCGCATAAAAAGCGCCTGCGGCTGTACGGGCGCGTATGAGCACGGCGGCAGGTTTTACGTCGAGCACGTATCCTTCGGCAGAAGTTACGGTTTCATCAGGCAGCAGATAAATAGAATTGGTTCGGGGTTTCGTGAATTTTTCTTTGATACCTTGCGTGACCAAATTAAAGCCGGTTCCGGATTGCACCAGTGCCAGCCAGTACTGGGCTGCCGTTTGCCAGTCGGCCTGACCGTCGGGATAATACACCCGGGTGTCGGCACTCAGGTTAAAACTTCCCGTTTGGGTTTTGATGCTTTGCGGTTGCGGGATAATCTGAATGTTGGACGGCGAGGAGGTTTGACAATTTGACAGGAAAGGGAAAAAAACTAGAAAGGCGAGTACTCTCGTAAACATGGCGGGTATTGTTTTGTTTGGCGCGAAAGGTAACAATACTCCTTCTCTTGACAGTAGTTTACACTAGTCTGATATTTAGGATAAACAGGAAAATTCATTATGATTGATTTTAATACGGATGGATAAATTTCCCGCTTCTATTGAGCAATTTAAAAGCAGACCCCAGCATGAAATCGATCTTGTAATGTCCCGGACAAGGGTAGAACGATTCCTCCAGGGAAGCACCTTTTTATCAGCCGGTCAGGTATCGCATCGTGCCGGGTACATTCTGGAGGGTGTGGTGCGTATTTTTAACATCAATGAGCACGGCGAAGAGCGAACGCTGGGTTTTGCAGCCGAAGGTGATTTCATTATTGATATCGAAAGTTACCGCAACCGCATGCCGTCCCTGCGCAACTTTGAAGCCATTACACCTGTGAAAATATTGATTTGGGAACGGGAAGACATGAAATGGATCGGAATCGAATTACCCGCATGGACGACCCTGGTCAGCAACCTGATTCAAAAAATATTGTACAACCGGACACTGGAATTATTCGAAATGCTGGAGGACAATGCCACCACACGGTACCAAAAATTCATTCAGCGGCACCCCCATATTTTACCCCGGGTTTCGCTGCGGCACGTGGCGAACTACCTGGGCATCGCCCCGCAGTCTCTAAGCCGCATCCGGCAACAGTTAACGGTTGCCGATCGAAAAATTAACAAATGAGAAGGGTGTATTCGAAATATCGTCCCATCTTTGCGTCTTCATTTTTAATCCGCAAGATTTATAGGGGGATAAATTCGAAGAACAAACACTGAATATTATTAATTAGTTAATACACGTTGGATTTTATAGGCATTTGGTCTGACACCAAATCGTCGCGCATTCGGAGATGACCATCTGCTCCGAATGCGCTTTTTATTTTACCCTATGCCGCAACCAATCTTTTTTGATATTGTTTTGCGACAAACTTCGGCTTTTTTAGTACGGATATTGAAAAATCATACCTTTATGCCTGTTAATCATCCGGCGCTGAAAAAGGCGTTTTTTTACGGGCCTGAGGCCGCCGAACGCTAACCAAATTTGCCGCAACCGCTATATGGACTTACTCAAACAAGAATTTTACAACAAAGCACAGGCACTCGCCAAAGAGGTCAAAGAACTACTTAAAGAACACGGTGACAAAAAACTGGATGAGGTAAGTATCGAACAGGCTTATGGCGGCATGCGCGATATCACCAGCATGATCTGGGAACCCTCTCTGCTCGATGCGGAGGAAGGTATCCGTTTCAGAGGCTACTCCATCCCCGAACTTCGCAAAAAACTCCCTACCGCTCCCGGCGGAAAAGAGCCGCTGCCCGAAGGACTTTTCTGGCTCATGCTGGTAGGCGAAATCCCCACCAAAGAACAGGTGAAATGGCTCACCGAAGCCTGGGTACGACGTGCCAACATCCCCGAACACGTATTCCGCGCCATCGACGCACTGCCTGTTGAAACGCATCCCATGACCCAACTTTCCGTGGGTGTACTGGCTATGCAAAGCACCAGCGTTTTTGCACAGCGGTATATTTCGGGCATGAACAAATCCGAATACTGGGACGCTACTTACGAAGATACGATGAACCTCATCGCGCGCCTGCCGCGTGTAGCGGCCTACATCTTCCGCCGGGTATACCACCATGGCGATCAGGTGCTGCCGGATATTTCGCTCGACTGGGGTGGCAACTTCACCCATATGCTCGGGTTCAAGGACGAAGGTTTCAGCGAATACATGCGCCTCTTCCTCACCATTCATGCCGACCACGAAGGCGGCAACGCTTCCGCGCACACCACCCATTTGGTGGGCTCGACGCTCAGCGACCCGTACCTGGCTTTCAGTGCCGCGCTGAATGCACTAGCCGGCCCCTTACACGGCCTCGCCAACCAGGAGGTAATCCGCTGGGTACAAAAAATGGTCGATACGCTTGGTACGTCCAAACCTTCCCGCGAACAAATATCCGAATACGTGAAAAGCACCCTGGCCAGCGGCCGCGTGATTCCGGGCTACGGCCACGCCGTATTGCGCAAACCCGATCCGCGCTTCATGGCGCAACGCCAGTTCTGCGAAGACAATGTACCCGACAGCGACCTCGTAAAAGTGGTCTGGAAAATATTCGACGTGGTGCCGCCTATTCTTACCAGCCTGGGCAAAGTGAAAAACCCCTGGCCCAACGTAGATGCACACTCCGGCGCCGTACTTATCCACTACGGATTGAAAGAATACAATTTTTACACCGTGCTCTTCGGCGTGAGCCGCGCACTCGGCGTACTGGCCGCTCAATGCTGGAGCCGCGTACTCGGGCTGCCGCTCGAACGCCCCAAATCGGTTACCACTACCTGGGTGAAAGAATACCTGGCCAAGGAATACAGCGTGGTGTTTGAGGAATAAGTGTTTGAGTATTTTAGGATATGAGTATTTGAGGAAAATGAGTCATTGCCCTCAAATACTCGTATCCTAAAATACTCAGATCCTAAAATCCTCAAAAAAATCCCGGAAAGCCTTCCGAACTATGGCAACCCGATCATTGACCGAATAGCCTTGACCATGCTTTACCAATTGTTTCAATCAGCCCGAACGGAAGCCGAATTCAACGACCTGCTGGAACTGACCTTCACCGAAAACGAACGCGCTATGATGCTCGAACGCTGGCGGATTTTCGACGCACTCGACCGCGGACTTTCCCAGCGAGAAGTAGCCAAGGATGTGCCTTGCAGTATCGTAACCGCTACCCGGGGCGCAAAGGTGTACCGCGATCACCGCGAAGCCATTCAGAAGTATTTAGAGATCTGGCGGAAGTAAAATAGTCCGAAGTCGTCAGTGCGAAGTGCGAAGTCTTAAGCCACTCACGTTGTTCTTGACTTCGCACTTCGGACTGACGACTTCGCACTGTTTTCAGACTTCGCACTTCGCACTGACGACTTCGCACTGCTAGAGCTCCTTGCAGGCCCGGTACAAATCCTGCCAGCCTTCCCTTCTTTTTACCACCGTTTCCAGGTATTCCTGCCAGATGAGGCCGTCGCTGGTGGGGTCTTTGATGATAGCGCCCGCAAGGCCCGCTGCCAGGTCGTGTGCACGCAGGTCGCCATCTCCGAAATGAACCGATAGTGCCTGCCCCTGGTGTATCACCGATATGGCTTCGGCGGTGCTGAGCGTAGCGCTCGGGCTTTTTAGTTTGTCGCGCCCGTCTTCCGTTTTTCCGTTCCGCAATTCCCTGAAAATGGTCACCAGCCGCTGAATTTCCAGAATCGGGGCGGCATTGGGCGGCAATTCGAGTGTCTTGCCCAGGGCATTGAGCCGATTTTGCACGATGGTGACTTCCTCCTCCAGGGAAGACGGCAAGGGCAACACCACTGTGTTGAAACGCCGCCGCAAAGCGGATGACAGTTCGTTGATGCCTTTGTCGCGGTCGTTGGCCGTAGCGATCACATTGAATCCCTGAATTGCCTGCACTTCCGAGCCGAGTTCGGGAATGGGCAGGGTTTTTTCCGATAAAAGTGTGATCAGCGCGTCCTGCACGTCGGCGGGAATGCGCGTCAGTTCCTCTACACGGGCAATTTTCCCGTGCTGCATGGCGGTGAGCACCGGACTGGCGACCAGCGCTTTTTCCGTAGGCCCTTCTGACAACAGCCGGGCATAATTCCAGCCGTACCGCAGGGTTTCTTCCGAAGTACCCGCCGTGCCTTGCACCAGCAGGGTGCTGTCGCCACTGATAGCCGCGGACAGGTGCTCGCTTACCCAGGTTTTAGCCGTACCGGGCACCCCCAGCAGCAGCAGAGCGCGGTCGGTAGCGAGGGTAGCCACGGCGATTTCTATGATGCGGCGTTTGCCGTAATATTTCGGTTCAATTTCCACATCGCCCGCTTTTCCGCCCAGCAGATACGTAACGACTGCCCAGGGCGACAATAGCCAGTTGGCCGGTTTGTGCCGGTCGTCTATGGCAGCGAGGGCGGCCAGTTCGTGCGCGTAGGCTGTTTCGGCATGGGGCCGGATGATATTGGAGGACATAGTGGGTTGAGTGGTTGAGGGGAGTTGAGTGGTTGAGAAGTTGAGGGTTGAGGGGTTGAGGGGTTTATAAGTTTATGGGTTGAGAAGTTTATGGGTTTATGGGTTTAGAGTGGCCATTTTCAATCCCAAAAACAGGCAAACCATGCAGACGGTCAAACTGCCGGCCACGTACATAAATGCCTCCGTTTGCCGTCCGTCCTGCCAGAGCCGGAAACTTTCTGCCGTAAACGTGGAAAAAGTGCTGAATCCGCCACAAAAGCCGGTAGTCAGCAGGAGCCTGCGCTGTTCATTGAGACTGCCGCCAGTGTGCAAACCCATCCAGTAGCCCAGCAATACGCAGGCCAAAGCATTGGCGGCAAAAGTAGCCCACGGGAACTTCCCCTGGATCGGCCAGATCAGGAGTGCCAGGCCGTAGCGGGATATGCTTCCCAGCCCTCCTCCAATAAAAACCATTAAAAATGCGAACCACTGCGGCATATCAAAACCTGCCATCGGATTGATGCGACGGCCCGGCAGCGAAAGTAAGAAGTTTTGCAGGCCCGTTTATACCGCCTGACTGAAAAGCCTCCCCTCCGGCTGTTTTTTCCCAGTAACTTCTTAAAATGGGCAGTAGCCCTTCATTTATCACATGCTGATAGAAATCCGGGGTAAACGATGGGCATCGCTCCCGGCCGAAGATGATTGTAGGCATGTATTCGGGTGAAGAATGTCAACCTTGCCGGAATAATAGGGTTATAGTACGAGAATTTGATAATTTTGAGGATACGAGTATTTGAGGATTTGAGTGGCCACGCTCACATCCTCGAATACTCTCATCCTCATATCCTCCCATAATCAATCATTTACCCGTTCACTTGCATGCATCTGACTTACCCAACGATTCTTTTACTGGGCGCTGCCCTCATCATCCTCAACCTCATTGCCAGCCGTTTTGCGGCCCGACTCGGTGCGCCGACCTTGCTCGCGACGCTGGCGATCGGCCTCTCGTTCGGTAATGGCGGCATGTACGATTTTTACTATAACAATCCCTCTCTGACGCTGCATATCAGCGAACTGGCGCTGTGCGTGATCATTTTTACCGGCGGTTTCGAATCCAACTGGACAGCGTTCAAACCCATTCTATGGCGGGGTATTTCACTGGCTACGCTGGGGGTGCTGCTCACCATGATCGCCATTGGCGCACTCGCGCACTTTCTGCTTGGGTGGCCTTGGCTACAATCTTTGCTATTGGGCGCTGTTGTGTCGGGTACGGATGCGGCGGCCGTGTTTTCTATTCTGGAGAACAGCAAACTAAAACTCAACAAAGGCGTTCGGGAAATCCTCGAACTGGAATCGGGCGCCAACGACCCGATGGCCTTTTTCCTGACGCTTACCCTGAGCGCATTGATGGTACACGATTCGACCGAAACCAGCGCTCTTTTTCTGGCGGGCGATTTTATCTGGTCGATGTTGGTGGGTCTGGGCACTGGTACGCTGGCAGGTAAATTTATCCTTGTACTCGTGCGGCGCATTCCGCTCAAACGCGGCCAGTTTCCCATCGTATTACTTTCCTGGGTGGTCATTTTGTATTCGGTCAATCACCTGCTGCACGGCAGCGCTTTTTTGGCCGTGTACGTAGCGGGTATTATCCTGGGCAATTCGCCCTGGGTACAACGCGATATCAACGTTCATTTTTTCGAAAGCCTGTCATGGCTTATGGAAACGGCGTTGTTTTTGATTCTTGGTTTGCAGGTCAAAATTTACAGCCTGCCGGAAGTCATGTGGGAAGGCTTGTTGATGGCATTCCTGCTGATTTTTGTAGCGCGGCCGGCGGGTGTTTTTGCGTCGCTGGCATTTTTTAAAAACCTGTCGTGGCGCACGCAGTCGTTTTTTGCCTGGGTGGGTTTACGGGGTGCTACGCCCATCGTTTTTGCCCTCATTCCGGTGGTCGATAAAGTGCCCGGCGCCATGAAAATTTTAAATATTGCCTTTATTATTGTCGTCGTTTCTATCCTGGTACAAGGCACAACGGTAGCCGCTGCTGCCAAAGCAATGGGCGTCGGCAATGTCGAACGCAAAAAACGCCCCGCCGCCTGAGCCCTCAACAACTCAACCTTCAACCTCTCAACATTTTCCACCATGACTGCTGAAGAAATCCTCCACGAACTTCAACTAATGGGCAGCGAACAAACCAAAAAAACCTGGGCCCGCCACGGCGCCCGCGAACCCTTTTTCGGCGTGAAGGTCGGCGACATGAAAACGCTCGTGAAACACATCAAAAAAAACCACGACCTCTCGCTGTCGCTGTACGAAACCGGCAATTCCGACGCCATGTACCTGGCCGGCCTCATTGCCGATGAAAAGAAAATTTCGAAGTCCGACCTGCAGCGCTGGGCTGAAAATGCACCCTGGTACATGATCAGCGAATACACGGTAGCCTGGATAGCGGCGGAAAGCCCCCACGGCTGGGAACTGGCCCTGGAATGGATCGATTCGGACCGCGAAAGTGTGGCCTCCAGCGGCTGGGCGACGCTGAGCAACCTGTGCCTCATCCGGCCCGACAATCAACTCGACCTGGAATATTTAAAAAAGTTGCTGGATCGCGTGGCTGCCACGCTTCCGCAGGCACTCAACCGGGTTCGGTACACTATGAACGGCTTTGTGATGGCCTGCGGCATTTCCGTAGCGCCGCTGCATGATTACGCCATTGAAACGGCCGAAAAAGTCGGTGAGGTGCACGTCAATGTCGGCGACACGGCCTGTCAGGTGCCGCTGGCAGCGAAATACATTCAAAATGCGGAAGAAAAAGGTAAGATCGGCTATAAAAAGAAAGTGGCCCGCTGCTGAAGACTTCGGGCGCCTTGCTTAGTGGTGGCATGGGAATTCAAACGAGGTGGTATTTTTTTGTCGTACGACAAAAAAAATACCACCTCGTTTGAATTCCCATGCCACCACTTGGAGCCCACTTTGCCCTGCCGACTTCGCACTACAATGCAGCCCACTTCGCACTTCGCACTGCCGGCTTCGCACTTACAAAGCCTGCATAGCCACATACACCGCTGCCCCGCCCAGATACCCGAGCACCGCCAGCGGCGTAATACGTTTCAAGTACCAGAAAAACGAAATATTTTCCATGCCCATAGCCGCCACGCCCGCTGCGGAGCCGATAATGAGGGCACTTCCACCCGTCCCGGCACAATACGCAAGGAATTCCCAGAAAAAGTGATCGTGCGGGTATTGGTCCAGGGTGTACATGCCTTGCGCGGCGGCTACCAACGGCACATTGTCTACCACAGCCGAAAGAAAACCGATGGAAATGCCGATGGCAGTGATATTGCCTACCGTGCGGTCCAGCCAGCCGGCCAGTTCCACAAGCAGGTGCGCGCTTTCGAGTGCTGATATGGCTACCAGAATGCCCAGAAAAAAAAGAATACTCGGCGTATCAACCTTTCTCAACGCGTGCACTACGGAAAGCGGGCTTCTGTCAGCCTGATCCTTTTCACCGTGGATCAGTTCCGTAACAACCCACATCACACCCAGGCCCAGTAAAACGCCCATGAAAGGCGGCAGGTGTGTAACTGTTTTAAAAACGGGAACGAACAGCAACACGGCAAGACCTGTAAAGAACACCCATTTCCGCTCGGTAGGTGTAGAAGGAATTTTATTGGCTTCGGGTTCCGCAACGGGGGTTTCCACATTCCCTTTCAAACGCATGTGCATAACCAATGCTGGCAGCATTAAACACACTACGCTGGGCAAAAACAGCATCTTTATAATGTTCAATGCCGAAATTTGCCCGCCCGTCCAGAGCATGGTCGTGGTCACGTCACCCATCGGCGACCAGGCCCCACCGGCATTGGCAGCGATAATGACCATGCCGGCAAACAACATGCGGTCGTCCCGATCGGCGATGATTTTTCGCAACAAACTTACCATAACAATGGTGGTCGTCAGGTTGTCGAGTACGGCCGACAGGAAAAAAGTGATGGGCATCAAAATCCACAGCAGGCTTCTTTTTTTCGTGGTGCGAATACGCTCCGTGACGATGTCGAAACCGTCGTGCGCGTCGATCAATTCCACGATCACCATGGCGCCCAGCAGGAAAAAGACGATCTGGGAAATGCCCGCCATGTGTTCGTCCAGTTGGGTCGCTACGAGCGTTTTATCAGCCGTAGCCAGCACGTACACCACCCAGCACAACACGCCGGTGAGCAGGGCAGATGCCGCTTTATCTATTTTAATTGAATGCTCGAGGGTAATGGCTGCGTAGCCGATTACGAAGACGAATACCAGTATCCATTCCATCATGGTCGTAATTTTCAAAAAATAACAGGAAATACGAAAAAAAAATCCACCCTTTTTCTCCTGAAAACACCGCCGGTGTAAATTGCAGCCGCAAACTCCGACTTCGCACTTCGCACTCTAGACTTCGCACTATACTCAACTGTCATGCAAACAATCAAAGGCCCCGCTATTTTCCTGGCACAATTCATGGGCGACCAGGCTCCCTTCAATTCCCTCGAAAGTATCTGCAAATGGGCCGCTTCTCTGGGCTACGTCGGCGTGCAAATCCCTACCTGGGACAGTCGCCTGATCGACCTGGAAAAAGCCGCAGAAAGCAAAGACTACTGCGACGACCTCAAGGGCCGCGTGGAAGCCTGCGGCGTGCAGATCACTGAACTTTCTACCCACCTGCAAGGCCAACTGGTAGCGGTACACCCGGCCTACGACCTCATGTTCGACGGCTTTGCGCCCGAACACCTGCGCGGCAACCCCAAAGCCCGTACCGCCTGGGCTATTGAAACCCTGAAACATGCCGCCAAAGCCAGTCGCAACCTGGGCCTCGACGCACACGCAACGTTCTCCGGCGCCTTACTGTGGCATACGGTGTATCCGTGGCCGCAACGCCCTGCAGGACTGGTAGAAATGGGTTTTCGCGAACTGGCCGACCGTTGGCTGCCGATCCTCAACGCGTTCGACGAAGCGGGTGTCGACCTTTGTTATGAAATTCACCCGGGAGAAGACCTGCACGACGGCGTTACGTTCGAGCGTTTTCTGGAAGCCACCGGCAACCACGCCCGCTGCAATATCCTGTACGATCCTTCGCACTTCGTGCTGCAACAACTCGATTACCTGCAATACATCGACTTTTACCACGAACGCATCAAGATGTTCCACGTAAAAGACGCAGAATTCAACCCAACCGGCAAAAGCGGCGTATACGGCGGCTACCAGAGCTGGATCGACCGCCCCGGCCGCTTCCGCTCGCTCGGCGACGGACAGGTGGATTTCGCTTCCATCTTCTCCAAACTGGCTCAATACGACTACAAAGGCTGGGCCGTGCTGGAGTGGGAATGCTGCATCAAGGATGCGGAGCAAGGCGCCAGCGAAGGCGCGCCGTTCATTCAGGATCACATCATTAAAGTGACGGAACGGGCGTTCGACGATTTCGCGGGCGCGGCGATCGATGAAGGATTTTTGAGGAAGATTATCGGAATATAGGGCGTTGGAATCAGGATTTGAAGGGTTTGAATCAGGATTTGAAGGATTAAAAAAGGATTAGAAGGATTCACTTGTAGATCCCTCTAATCCTTTTTCTTTGGCTATTGATGGAATAAGACCTGTCAACATCGTCTTCAAAAAAATCCCAACAATCCAATCCTTCTAATCCTTCAAATCCTGATTCAACCCTTTCAACACTCCCTCCAGAATCCGCCGCACCAGCCCCGGCCCTTCATACACCAGCCCGCTATACACCTGTACCAGGTCGGCGCCTGCCTGCAATTTTTCCTCCGCCGACACTGCGGAGTTGATACCGCCTACACCAATAATGACGAATCCGGCGCCCAGTTTTTCCCGCAGCAAGCGAATGACTTCCGTAGCGCGGACTTGCAAGGGTGCGCCGCTCAAACCGCCTGCGCCGATGGATTCGAGTTCGGCGGATGACGTTTTTAATCCCGCTCTGGAAATGGTCGTATTGGTAGCGATCACGCCGGCCAGGCCGGTAGCGCGTACGATATCTGCCACATCGTTGAGTTGCTCATCGGTAAGGTCGGGGGCGATTTTCAGCAGGATGGGTTTGGGGGCCTGTTGAGCCTTGTTTTTATCCTGCAACAGAGAAAGTAATCGCGTCAGTGGCTCCTTTTCCTGTAGCGCCCGCAGGTTGGGCGTGTTGGGCGAACTGACGTTCACTACAAAATAATCGACCCACGGAAACAGCACTTCGAAGCACCGCAGGTAATCGCGTTCGGCTTCCTCGTTGGGCGTGTTTTTATTTTTACCAATGTTGCCGCCGATGAGAACCGGGAGCGGACCTTTCTTTTCGCGCAAGGCTTTCAGTCTGCCGGCCAGCGCATCCAGGCCTTCGTTGTTAAAACCCATGCGATTGATCAGGGCGCTGTCGGCAGGCAGTCGAAACAGGCGCGGCTGCGGGTTGCCGTCCTGCGCAACCGGCGTAACGGTGCCTACTTCAATGAATCCGAAACCCAGACAAGCCAGGCCTTCGATGTGTTTCCCGTCTTTATCGAAACCCGCCGCCAGGCCCACCGGATTGGGAAAATCCAGGCCCATAAGGTGTTTTTTCAAACCGGGTCGCTCCACACAAAAAAGCCGGCGAAGCAGCCGGCGAACCGGCGGAATAGCCGCCGCAGTATCCAGCAGAAAAACGGTGATGCGGTGGGCTTTTTCCGGAGAAAAAAGAAACAGGAGCGGTTTAAAAAATGCGTACACGGGCAGAGAATGTATTGTGGCGAAATCCGCGCAAAAGTACCTTCGATCCGGGTGAATTTCTGAGTTTCATACGCGGCGGTAAAAACCTTTTTTAAATAACGGCGATTTTATTAACCACAGAGGCACAAACATGAGACATCCCGAATTTTTGTAATGATGCTATTGGCCAAGGTTTTCACTTCATCAAGGGTAATGTGAGCCGCCTGGGCCGTCGTTGTGCGTCCCCGCCAACGACAAATAAGCACCCAAGCCAGGCAAATTGATCCTTTATTCTGCCTGAA